>CZCA01000293.1_pt1 | contig 55956 bp, 44 predicted proteins | sample 591981 | NCBI WGS metagenome assembly CZCA01 (sample SAMEA3556810, study PRJEB10932) | anaerobic digester metagenome | reverse complement strand
ACACGTTCATTCGACAGTAGTTTTCTGACTTTCGTGTCTCATTGTTATTGACACATTCCGCTTGCGCACCATCAACGAAGTCCCTGATGTTTCATCATGTCGGAGGTACAAATGAAAACTAAATATGTCTCTCCCTGGAAGCCTGGACTGATTGCGCTCTTGTTTGTGCTGGCGGCAGGCGGCGTCATGCTACTTGTCGGCGGTGTAGCGGCGCAGACATCTGTCAATACGCCAGACATTCTTGGCGGGCGTGAGGCGCAGCCTGGCGCCTACCCCTGGCAGGTGGCGTTGGTTATGCGCTCCCAACCCAACGCTGCTCAAGGGCAGTTTTGTGGTGGTTCGCTGATCGCCGATGACTGGGTGTTGACTGCCGCTCACTGCACCGAAGGGGTGGAAGCCTCCTCGATCGATGTGCTCGTCGGCGCGCACCGTCTTTCTGATAGCGGGGTGCGCATCACCAGCGCCCAGATCATACCGCATCCGGATTATGACCCCACGGCATTGAATAACGATCTGGCGCTGATTCACCTCTCAACGCCGGTCACGTATACGCCGATCTCACTATACCAGGCAATTTCTGGAACGTCGGAGTTGGACTTTATGCGTGCAACCGTCATTGGGTGGGGCGCCAAGAGTACGACAGGATGGTACTATGACTTTCCGGATGCCTTGCGCGAGGTGTCGCTGCCGCTGGTCGACAACGCGCGCTGTGCGCGCAACGTGTACTTTACAAGCATCACCGATGCAATGTTGTGCGCTGGGTATGAGACGCTGACAATGGGCGCCTGTTACGGTGACAGCGGCGGTCCCTTGATGGTGCAACTGCCCGACGCTACGTGGAAGCAGGTTGGCGTTGTCAGTTGGGGGCCGCCTGGCTGCATAGCCACCGGTATGTACGATGTATTCACGCGTGTCTCGCACTTTACCGAATGGATCGAGGCCTGCATAAGCAACCCCAACACATTGCACTGTCGCGGTGCTGATGCCTTCGAACCAGACAACTATCCTGCCAACGCGCAGCAACTGACCGGGCCAATTCTCGATCAGATGCATACCTTCCATGAAATGGGAGACCAGGATTGGGTGCGACTGGAAGTGGAGGAGGGGCAAGAATATCTCTTCATGACTGGGCGCGTCACCACAACTGTGCCACTGGTCAAAACGGTTCTCTGGCTCTTTGATGGGGATGGACGCACACCCATTACCTACACTGAGAGCACTGAGGCTGAGTGGCAGCCGTCGGAAAATTTCACTTTTGAGCAGTCGGCGCACATAAATTGGCAGGCAGATCGCACCGGGCCGGTATACGTCAGCGTCGAGATACTGCCAGCAGACCTAGGGCAAAGCTACGGCCCCAACACACGATATTGGCTGACGATCAGTGCACTCCAACATTCGTACATGCCAGTGGTTGTTGGACCGGAGGCAACGCCGACCCCGACGCCTATCCCGCCGCCGGCCAACGACGACTTTGATCAGCCGGTTGCAATGACACCGCTGCCTTTCAACCATCAAATGGACACGACCACCGCCACCACTGCCGCCGATGACCCAATCTTGTGCACTGCCAGTCGAGGCGGTGCGACTGTCTGGTATCGTTTGGTGGCGCCAGCGACAGGCCAGATTCAGGTCAATACCTTTGGCAGCAGCTACGACACGGTGCTTGCGGTGTATTCGGGTGCACGCGGCGCGCTAGTGTCCTTGACTTGCAACGACGACTACAACTCTTTGCAGTCGCAGGTGGCGTTTGACGCAATCGCGGGCGCCACCTACTATATTGAGGTGGCGAGCTACTCCTTTGGCAACGTTGGCGTTTCTGCGCATTCGACCGTGACACAGGACACAAAACCTGTAACGTCGCGTAGTGTCCATGCTGGCGGACTGTTGAATCTATCATCCGCCTACGTCGCTGGCGCAGCAACAGCGCTTGGCGAATATCCTCCCACCCCGGTTCCCACACCAGGCGCACCATAGGATGCAAGCACCGTGTCTGGAAAAGACTATTGATTTCTAGGTTGTAACGTCATATGGTTCACAATCTTCCTGGAAGCCTTGGAGCTTCCAGGAAGATGAACAGCTAACCTGGAGGTCAGTAGAAAAGACAGGAGCCATATGACGGGAGCAATACATTCTCAGGCGCATAGCAGTATCGCACATCATGGATCCAATCACCCTCCAACTCTACCGTCATCGCTTTGCTGGCATTGCTGAAGAAATGGGCGTCACCCTGCGGCGCACAGCGTATTCCCCCAACATCAAGGAGCGCCTCGACTTTTCGTGCGCGCTCTTTGATGGACAGGGCAGGCTGGTGGCGCAGGCAGCGCACATTCCTGCGCATCTTGGCGCCATGCCGGCCAGCGTCTATACGATTCTTGACCGCTTTCCTACCTGGGCGGAAGGGGATGTCGTCATCGTCAACGATCCGTTCGCGGGTGGCAATCATCTACCGGACATCACGATGATTGCCCCCGTGTTTGTTGGCGCTGCGACCCCAGCCTTCTTCGTCGCCAGTCGCGCCCATCACGCTGATGTCGGCGGCATGACGCCTGGTTCGCTGCCCCTTTCGACGGAGATTTTTCAAGAGGGAATCATCATCCCACCGCTCAAGCTCTATCGCGCCGGCGTGTTGAACGAAGATGTGCTTGACCTGATCCTGCGCAATGTGCGCACACCGGAGGAACGACGCGGCGACCTGGCGGCGCAACGCGCTGCCGCCGCAGTTGGCGCTCGTCGGCTGCGCGAACTTGTCGCCGCTTACGGCACAGCAGAAGTGCTGGCCTATTGCCAGCATCTACAGCGATACAGCGAACGCATCACCCGCGCAGCCATCGCGCGCTGGCCTGATGGCGCCTACACATTTGAGGATGTGATCGAACTGATTGACGGCGATCGCCTGACGCTGACTCCCATCCGTGTCACGGCCACCATCGCTGGCGACGCCATAACTTTCGACTTTACCGGGACAGCGCCGGTTGTGTACGGCTCGCTCAACGCCGTGATTGCGATCACGCAGTCGGCGTGCTATTACGTGGTTCGGTGCCTGATTGATGAAGATGCACCGATGAACGCCGGTTGTTTTGCACCGGTGCACGTGGTGGCGCCGACGCACTCGCTCGTCAACGCCGACCCGCCTGCCGCCGTCGCCGCTGGCAACGTCGAGACCTCACAGCGCATCACCGACGTAGTGCTCGGCGCGCTGGCGCAGGCGTTGCCGGCTCAAATCCCCGCCGCCAGCCAGGGCACGATGAACAACGTGACCATCGGCGGCCTGCGTAGCGATGGTAAGCCCTTCGCCTATTACGAAACGATCGGCGGCGGCATGGGGGCAAGCGCAGCGGGCGATGGGTTGAGCGGCGTGCAGGTGCACATGACCAACACCCTCAACACGCCTGTCGAAGCGTTGGAGATTGCCTTCCCCTTCCGCGTGCGGCGCTACGGCCTGCGCGCTGGGAGCGGCGGCGCCGGGCGCCATCGTGGCGGCGACGGCATCGTGCGTGAGTACGAGCTGTTGGCGCCAGCGACCGTTACGATGATCAGCGAACGGCGCGCGGTGGCGCCGTGGGGCAGCGCCGGCGGCGACGCAGGTCTGCCAGGCCGCAACGTGCTCATCCATCTTAACGGGAGAGAAGAGGTGCTGCCCTCCAAGTTCACACGACGGCTACAACTCGGTGAACGGCTGCGCATCGAGACGCCGGGTGGCGGCGGATGGGGCAAGTAAGCCGCGTTATCGGAAAATCCACGGCAGCGCCAGCACTACAAAGAGCGCCCATGCCACATAGATCGGCATGCCTGCACCGAATGCGGCGTGCATCGCCTGCGCCCAGGCGTGGTCGTCAGCGCGGCGTTGGCGCATCAACAACAGCGCCAGGATGCCAATATTGATCACGTTCCAGCCGATGATCGTCAGCCGGTTGAGGGTGACGCCGCCCTCCCAGGTGCGGTAGACAATCGCCGCCAGAGCATAGAGGCTGATCACAACCGCCAGCAGGGCGACCGCAATCAGACCGCGACGGAGCCAGGCGCTCAGCGCAGGTGATAGCATTGCAGGCTGGATGGGCGTCGCCCCAACTAGCAACGCAATCACGGCGAAGAGCATGGCATTGTAGATGATCAACACGTCACGATTCTGGAACGGCTCCCAGAAGCGGAAGGGGATAAAACCGAGATAGACGATGAGCACCCCCAATGTCAGTGGCAGCAGCACGCGCATCAGCGTGGCGATGACCTTGCTCAGACCATCGCTGAAAGACTGCGCAGCTGGCGCGACGGTTGCATCGTAGAGAACAGTCACCGCCAGCACGGGAATCAAGCCAGCGCCGCCGAGCATGAGCAGCCGCATCACTACATCGGGCAGGGCGATGCCCAGCGCCTCGAATAGACCGGCCGTCATTCCTGTGAAGAGGATGCCGGCAATGGCAAACAACCCTGCCATGATGAAGATTTCTAGCGATTTGATCAGGAAGGCAAAGCGGTTGGCAGCGTCGGTGTGGTGGTGAAGCACGAACAGTCCCACAGTCGCCCACGCCAGCAACGCCATCGTCGGCGCCATTTGCTCGAGATAATGCTGCTCAGTTGTATGCGCACCAATCAGCGTGTGCGCCCACACCGGATATACGCCCAATGCCAGGATCGCCAGGCCCAACAGCAACGCCCGGCGCGGCGACCTGGCGCCACCAAACATCAGCAATGTCAGCACAAAGGCCGCGCTGATCGGCGCCCATATGATCAGCAAGAGGGGCAGGTGTTCCTGACCATCGACCGCAACGACGTACTGGTCAGCGGAGAGCCACCAGAAGATCAGCCCATTGATCGCTGCCAGTACGATAGCAGTCAGCCAGGGGATCGCACGGCGCTGTGGGACGGTCGGCTCATCGGCAAGGCGATAGTGCCAGGCGCCAAACAGTACATTGTCCGGGGTTGCGGCGTAGGCTTCTTCGATGGCGCTGATGAAGGTTGTGCGGTCGCCGCATTGTAGCGCGGCGCGGTAGGTCTGTTCGAGCGCTTCCGGGTCGGCATGAGCGGCGCGGATATGATCTAGATACGCCATGGCGCGTCATCCTCCTTCTGCACAAACGCATCATGCCGCCGGCCTGTTCCGTTGCGTTGCGGTTGGTTGCACCTTCAGGTATGGTCTACTACTGCAGATAGACGCGCCCTGGCGTCCTTCATTTCAGTGTGCAGCCGCCGCGTCCGCGGCGGCTTGCTGATCTCGACGCGCCAGAAATCAAGCGCTTCACTGGGCGGACCTCTCCAGGCAAGCTGTGTTGTGGATGCTTACGCCACCGGCGTCAGCCAGTTGTACGTGTCGGGCAGCTCGCCTTCGACAATGCCGAAGAAGCGCGCCTGGATTCGCTCCGTGATCGGCCCGCGCTTGCCCGCACCAACTGGCATGCGATCCACCGAACGCACGGGTGTGATCTCGGCGGCGGTGCCGGTGAAAAAGATTTCGTCCGCCATGTAGAGCATTTCGCGCGGGATGACCGATTCGATGACGGTGTAGCCCAGCTCTTCGGCGATCCGGGTGGCGCAATCACGCGTGATGCCGCCAAGGATGCTGTTGGAAAGTGGCGGTGTGTAGATTTTGCCTTTGATGATGACAAAGATGTTCTCGCCGCTGCCTTCGGAGACATAGCCGTGCACGTCAAGCGCAATCCCTTCGGCGAAACCGTTGTCGCGCGCCTCCATCACTACATTCTGGCTGTTGACGTACTGTCCACCGATCTTCGCCAGAGCGCTGGTCGTGTCGGGCGCCATGCGTCGCCAGGAGCTGACCTGCACGTCAACGCCTTGTTCCAGCCCTTCCTTGCCCAGGTAGGCGCCCCACGGCACCGACGCCACGATTACTTCCACCGGACAGCCGCGACCATCGACGCCCAGCGTGTTGTAACCGCGAAACACCAGTGGTCGCACATACGCGCTGCGTTGGTTGTTGGCGCGCACCACGTCGATCGTTGCCTGCATGTACTCATCGACAGTGTAGGGCGAGGGGATGTGAGCGACTTTGGCGCTGAAGAGCAGCCGCTCGTAATGCTCGCGCCCACGGAAGATCGCCGGGCCTCTGGTCGTTTCATAGACGCGGATGCCCTCAAAGACGCTGCTGCCATAATGTAGCGCATGCGTGAAGACGTGCACTTGCGCCTCATCCCAGGGAATGATCTTGCCGTTCATCCAGATGTAATCAGCGCGCATAGTCATGGGAAACGCTCCTTGTGACGTGGTGATTTGGGCCTCTTGTGGTGAGGCCGCGAGAAAACGAATGGCATTGTCTGCATTATAGTGCTTGCAAGGCGATTCTGTCATGTCGGGCTGTTAGCGGGGTGTACTTCACGATGGGGGCGGATTCGTGCGGCGCTGCCGCCCGGTGAATCAATTCACTGGCTGATAGCTCAAGTCCACTCATGAGGATTTACAAAATGATCCGGTAATCGACATTGCTGCCTTCAGCGCACACAGCGTCCTCTCCCGTAGGTCATCGCCTCCGGCGTGACGGCGTGGCTGACCGGAAACGTCCGGCTGGAAGCCGAACCTACGGTTACCGCATCCATTGGTTAAACTCCATAAGTGGACTGACGCCGCCGCGCCGAGTCGGCTTATGAGGATTTACAAAATGATCCGGCAATCGATGTTGCTGCCTTCCATGCACGGAGCGTCCTCTCCCGTAGGTCATCGCCTCCGGCGTGACAGTGTGGCAGACGAGAAACGTCCGGCTGGAAGCCGAACCTATGGTTACCGAATCTGTTTGCTAAATTTCATGAGCCGACTTTCGCTTTCAGCCTCGATTTCAATCGAAGGCGGCGCGCCCCGTATCTGAAGTGCACCCCTGTTCGCGTTGACATACCATTGCGGGTCGTGCGAGAATGCGGAACATCATTGGACGCTCTCCACAAGAGCTTTGCTCGCGCAATCAGCAGACAGGTTATATCATGCGCATCGAACGAATTGAACTTCGTAAAATTTTGCTTCCTTATGTCGCCGTTTTTGAGACCAGCGGCTGGCGAGAATCTGGCAGCCACGCCATCATCGTCCGTATGGAGGCGGAAGGCATCGTCGCCTGGGGCGAGGCGCCCACCGGTCAAAGCCCCTTCTACAATGAAGAAAACCAGAAGACCGGCTGGGTGATCATGCAAGACTATCTGGCGCCCATGCTGATGCAGACTGATCTGGCCAGCCCCTGGGATGCAACGCCGGCCATGGCGCGCGTGCGCGGCAACCGCATTGCCAAAGCCGGGCTGGAGTTCACGGTCTGGGATCTCTTTGCGCGGCGCGAGGGATGCAGCCTCTCCAGCCTGCTCGGCGGCGCCCGCGACCGCGTCGAGGTCGGCGTCAGCGTCGGCATCCAAAAGGACATCCCCACGCTGCTCCAGGTCGTCGGCGGTTATCTGGCTGAAGGCTACACGCGTATCAAACTCAAGATCAAGCCGGGGTGGGACATCGAGCCGACGCGCGCCGTGCGCGAGACGTGGCCCAATCTGCGCCTGCAGGTGGACGCTAACAGCATCTATCGACTGGAGGATGCTGCACATCTGGCCGAACTCGATCCTTTCAACTTGCTGCTGATCGAACAGCCGTTGGCGCATGATGACATCTTCGATCATGCCAAGCTCAAAAAGTCGCTCAAGACGCCCCTCTGCCTGGACGAAAGCATCGTCTCGCCCGAACATGCACGTTGGGCCATCGAGTTGAACGCCTGCGACATCATCAACATCAAGCCGAGTCGCATCGGTGGTTTGGGCGACGCCAAGCGCATCCATGATATGGCGCAGGCGGCGGGCATACCGGTCTGGCACGGCGGCATGTTGGAGACGGGCATTGGGCGCGCCATCAACGTGGCGCTGGCGAGTCTGCCCAACTTCACGCTCCCCGGTGATATCAGCGCCAACGATCGCTACTTCACACGCGATATCGTCAAGAATCCTTTTGTCCTCAACGCCGACAGCACGCTCACTGTACCGACCGGCGCCGGACACGGCGCCATCGTCGATGAGGATTTTCTGGATGACGTCACGGTTGAACAATGGGAGATTCAAGCGTCATAGGGTACAACGCCAAGCCATGAGTACGCCTACCTACGAGTACGCTGTTGTTTTTGAGCAGGTGACCCGCGCCTTTGGCGAAGTCAAGGCCGTGGATGCCGTCGATCTGAAGATACGCGATGGCGAGTTCTTCACGATGCTGGGGCCGTCTGGCTCTGGCAAGACGACCTGTCTGCGCATGATCGCTGGCTTCGACCGCCCGACCGCAGGCGTGGTCTATCTGCACGGCGCCAATGTCACCCATTTGCCGCCCTACGAGCGCGATGTCAACACTGTCTTCCAGGATTATGCGCTCTTCCCACACATGACTGTTGGCGACAATATCGCCTACGGACTCAAGATTCGCAAGGTGAATAAGGCTGAGCGTCAGCGCCGCGTGGAAGAGATGCTCGAGCTGGTGCAATTACCGGGCTATGCGGCGCGCAAGCCATCGCAACTTTCGGGCGGGCAGCGACAGCGTGTGGCCCTGGCGCGTGCGTTGATCAATCAGCCGCGTGTGCTGCTCCTCGACGAACCGCTCGGCGCGCTCGACCTTAAGTTGCGCCAGCAGATGCAGGTCGAGTTGAAAAGTCTGCAACAACGGCTCGGCATCACCTTCATCTTTGTGACGCATGACCAGGAAGAGGCGCTGAGCATGAGCGACCGCATCGCCGTCTTCAACCAGGGACGGGTCGAGCAGATCGGGTCGCCCGCCGAAATCTATGAGCAACCGCAGACCGCCTTCGTCGCCACGTTTGTCGGCACCTCGAACATGATCACCGGGGCGCTGGCGCAACAACTCATCGGCGCCGATCGCGTCTGCGCGTTGCGTCCAGAAAAGATTCATCTCAGCGAAGTCGGCGCCCCGCCGCCCCCCGGTGCATTGGCTGTAGATGGCGTCGTCTTCGATGTTGACTATTTGGGGCTGTTCACACGCTACCGCGTGCGGCTGGACGATGGCGCAGAAATGATGGTCGTCCAACAGAACTTGCTCAAGAGCGCCACCGATGTCGCCGCGCGCGACGGTGAGCGCGTGCGGCTGCACTGGCAGCGCGAGCACATGCTGGAGTTGCGAGGGTAGCTATATGACAACGCTCGCCGCGCCCACGCAACCCCGTTCGTTCCTGTCGCGCATCTCGACGGCGCTCTACACGCGCCCCTGGCTACTGACTGGGCTGCTCTTTCTGCTGCCCGTGCTCTACATGGGCGTCATTTATCTCGGCTCGCTGGTGGCGCTGATGATCAACAGCTTCTATCAGCTTGACGACTTCAGCGGCAAGATTGTGCGCGACCTCTCGTTCAAGAACTATGTTGCGCTCCTGCAGCCCGCTAACCTGTCGATCATCCTGCGCACTGTCAGCATGGCGGCGGCGGTGACAGTGATGTGTGCGCTACTGGCCTTTCCGCTGGCGTATTACATGGCGCGCTATGCGTCGCCGCGTATGAAAGGGCTGCTCTATCTGGGCGTGCTGCTGCCGCTCTGGTCGAGCTACATCGTGCGTGTCTACGCCTGGAAGCTGATTCTGGCGCGCGAAGGGATTGTGGCCTGGGCTGCCAGCCAGATCGGCGTGCAGTGGTTGCTTGACGGTGTGCTGGCGACGCCGGTGATTGGCGGGCCGTCGCTCTCGGTGTCGATGTTGGGTATGTTTATTGCCTTTGTCTATGTCTGGCTGCCCTATATGGTGTTGCCGATCCAGGCGGCGCTGGAAAAGGTGCCGAAGTCCTATCTGGAAGCATCGGCCGATCTGGGCGCCAGACCCGGTGTGACTTTTCGCAGCGTCATCCTGCCGCTGAGCTTCCCCGGTGTGGTGGCGGGGTCGATCTTCACCTTCTCGCTAACCCTGGGTGACTTCATCGTGCCACAGGTGTTGGGCAACTCGGCTTTCTTTATCGGGCAGGCGGTGTTGGCCTATCAGGGAACGGCGGGCAATCTGCCGCTGGCGGCGGCGATGACCGTCGTGCCGATGGTGATCATGGTGGTCTATCTACTGGTGGCGCGCAAGCTGGGCGCATTCGAGGCATTGTAATCTATGACGGTCAAATCAACGAGTATGGAGCGGGCGCCCTGGGGGGTGAGCCTCTCCGCCCTGTTGGTGCTGCTTTTTCTACACGTTCCAATTCTGATTATTTTTCTCTATGCGTTCACCACTGACGAAGGTGGATTTACCTTTCCGCTGCCCGGCTTGACGCTCAAATGGTTTGGCGCTGCGCTGCAACGTACAGATTTCTGGGAGGCGTTGTGGTTGTCGGTGCGCGTGGCGGCATTAGCGACCGGGGCGGCATTGGTATTGGGGACGCTGGCGGCGGCGGCTGTACATCGGAGTCGCTTCTTTGGCCGTGAAGTGATCTCGCTGGCGTTGCTGTTGCCGATTGCACTGCCAGGCATCGTCACCGGCATTGCGCTGCGTGCGACGATGGGAATGTTCGAGATACCTTTTTCGTACTGGACGATCGTGATCGGTCACGCCACCTTCTGCGTGGTGACTGTCTACAACAACGTGCTGGCGCGTTTCCGACGCACTGCCTGGTCGCAGGTGGAGGCGTCAATGGATTTGGGCGCCAATGGCTTCCAGACCTTTCGTTACATCTTGCTGCCTTATCTCGGCACAGCAATGCTGGCGGGCGGCGTGCTGGCCTTTGCCCTCTCCTTCGATGAGATTATCGTAACGACCTTCACTGCCGGTCAGCAACAGACGCTGCCGATCTGGATTTTCAGTCAGCTCTTCCGCCCACGCGAGCGTCCGGTGACCAATGTCGTGGCGATTCTGGTGGTGCTGGTGATGGCGTTGCCCATCCTCTACGCGCACCGCCTGACGCAGCGTGCAGATGACACGATGGGGCAGAACAATTAGGGCGTCGTCGCGGCGCAGGCGCCCTTAGCGGCCGACCAGTTCTTTCACGCTGCGATGCAGCTCCTCGGCAGTCGGTTCAGTCGCTTCGGCCAATGCCAGCTCGCGGCGTGGGAAGATGATGGACGCGGCAACCGAGGCGCCAAGCACGACGGCAATCACCAGCAGCGACCACTGGATCGGGACATGCAGTGGATGCGGCATTGTGTAGTCGCTGATGGTCTCCACCACCATCTTGGCGCCGACAAAACTCAGCACCAACGACAACCCCAGCTTGAGGTAGTGGAACTTGTCAACGACGCCCGCCAGTAAGAAGTAGAGCGAACGCAAGCCCAAAATGGCAAAGACGTTGGATGTATAGACGATGAAAGGGTCGGTTGTGATCCCAAAGACGGCAGGGATCGAATCTACCGCGAAGATCACATCGCTCGTCTCCACCACCAGCAACACGACAAGCAGTGGCGTGATCATGCGTTTGCCCTGCTCAATCACGGTGAAGTGAGCGCCGCGATAGTCGTCGGTCACGGGCAAGAAGCGCTGCACCAGTCGCACCACAAGATTGTTGCTCAGGTCGCCACTTTCCTCGCCGCTGCGGAACATGCGGATGGCAGTGACGATGAGCAGTACGCCGAAGCCGGCGATCAGAAAGTCGAAGCGAGAGATCAACGCCGCGCCAGTAAGAATCATTGCGCCGCGCAACACCAGCGCAGTGAGGATGCCCCAGTAGAGGACGCGGTGCTGATACTCGGCGGGCGTAGAAAAATAGGTGAAGATCATCACGAAGACAAAGATGTTGTCGACGCTGAGCGATTTTTCCAGCAAATAGCCGCCCAGAAACTGCATCGCAATCTCTGGTCCCTCAAAAAAGTAGAGGCCCATGTTAAAGAGCAGCGCCAGGCTGATCCAGACGATGCTCCAAATTGTCGCCTCCTTGACGCCGATGCGATGCGCTTTCCGGTTGAAGATGCCAAGATCGATCACCAGCATCGCGATCACAAACAGGTTGAACAGAATCCAAAACCAGGGAGACGTTGCCATGTCCGCCGCTCCTTTATCGACTAAGTGGCGCAAGGGACGCGCCGCCAACACGCGCCCATTCGCCCTCCTCACAATCTTCCAAAACAGGGCGATTGTAGCCCTGAGGCTTCACCTATTGTAACGAAGCCGGAAGTCGAGGCCTCCTCACAATCTTCCAAAACAGTGCGATTATAGCCCTGGCGTCGCAAAGCGGGTAATCAGCGCACCATCAATGTGGACTTGCCTCTGGTCAGGCAGAGCCATGCTGCTCCCATTGCGATAGGGCGGCGTTCGTCACCGCTGCCGTCATATCGCCTGTGATCGGCGTGATGGAGACCACCCGATCCAGGATCACCGCACGCACATCGCTGTCTGGCTCCAACTCGACGGGATCGGCGCGCAGGACGAAACCCATTGGCGCGGGGTCGTGCTCGTTGGTGCGCTGCGGCGGCACAGGGATGAAGTAGCGGCGCCGGCTCTGACGCGTCCAGCGGTGGGGCGTGGCGGTGGTGGCGGTGTCGGGCACGTCGATCTTGAGTACATCGACGCCGGTAGGCAGCCCATGCGCCAGGACATGTCGCGCCCAGTGACGTAGAAAGTGCGCGGCAACGCTGAAATCCAGCTCAGCGCGGTGGTCCAGAAAGTGAGACGGATCAGTCTGGCGCGAGACAGCCAGCGCTGGAATGCCGAACGAGGCGCCCTCGATGGCCGCGCCCAACGTGCCAGAGACCGCCAGTCCCTCGCCCACATTTTCCCCGTAGTTAATGCCAGAGACGACGAGATTGACGGCGCGCGGCGCCAACTCGAAGAGGGCGTGCTCGACCGCCTGCGCTGGTGATGCATCGACGCCATACGCCGGGATCACCTTGTCGTGCACATGAATTTCGACGCGCGCCAGCCTGCCGCTGCTGTGCGGCGGCTTTGAGCGCCCGGCGGCCGTCTGTTGCGTCATCGGCGCCACGACCAGCAGGTCGCCTAGTGGCTCGCACGCGGCCACTGCCGCATGCAGACCGAAGGAATGGATACCGTCGTCGTTAGTCAATAGAATCAGTGGTGCAGGCGATGTTGGAGTTATGAATTTCATGAGACTGTTCTGAACATAGCCTTTCATCCACCTGCCTGGAGTCGCTGCAAGGCGTCATGGCGCTTTGCTTCGGCGCGCACTGCCAGCGCGCGTTGTGATGCCAATTGTTGGGCGTCGGCATCCCATCCCGCCTGGAGCACATCGAGCACAGCCGTTGTGGCGCTGGGCGCAACCCCGCCCTCGCCTGTCCGCACCGCAATGAAATGGGCTGGCTCCAGCGCCTGTTGGAACTGCGCCGCATCGATAGGAAGTTCATGTCCCAGCACCTGCCGCGCCGCAGTTTGCAGCTGATCACACGCCAATTGCGAACTGGGGATGCCAGCCTGTACTGCTGTCTGCACCATGTTCGCCACGACCTTGTGCGCCAGACGGAAGGGCAGCCCTGTTGCGCGCACCAGCGTGTCAGCCAGCTCGGTGGCGGTGGTGAAGCCCTCGCCAGCCTGGCGACGGAGATGCTCCACATTGAGGGACAGCGTTTCGAACACGGCGGTGTAGAGCTGCAGACACTCCTCGATAGCATCTAGCGCACTGAAGATCGGCGGCAAAATCTCATCTTCGATGTCCTGTGTGTCGCCGTAGGGGATGTTGTGACACTGCATCACGACAGTCTGGGCGTAGCCGAGGGCGCGGCTGAGGCGGGCGCGCAGATGCTCCAACACCACCGGGTTGCGCTTCTGCGGCATGATCGAGCTGATCTGGATGAAGCTATCGTCAATGCGCAGCGCGTTGGCTTCTTGCGTGGCGCGCACCAGCAGATCATGCGTCATGCGGCTGAGGTCAATCGCCAGCGCCTGCACAGCGAAGGCCACATCAGTCAGATACTCGCCGCCGCCAATAGCGTGCTGCGTGCTAAGGACAATGTCATCGAAGCCAAGCAGCGCAGCCACACGCCGGCGATCGATGGGAAAACCAGTGCCCGTCAGCGCCGCTGCGCCGAGCGGCGAGCGATTGATCGTGGCATAGGCGGCGGCGAATTTTGCCTGGTCGTGCGCCAGAAAGGTGAGTACGCCGGCCAGGTAATGGGCAAAAGTGACAGGCTGCGCCGGCTGCGTATGAGTGTAGCCAGGCATGAGCGTCGTGAGATGTTGCTGCGCCTGCGTCATGACCGCCGTGCGCAGGCGCAGCAACGCCTCTTGCACGGCGAGCACGCGCGTGCGCAGCGCCATGCGCGCCAGCGCGTGCCCGAGATCGTTGCGGCTGCGCGCCAGTTGCAGGTTGCCGCCGTCGTCCGCGCCCGCCAGCTCAATGATGCGCCCCTCGATACGGAAGAAGAGGTCTTCGATGCCTGGGTGATAGGTGTAGGCGGCGACGCCCTCGCTCCGGATCGCAGCGACCGCTCTCACCAGCGCCGCTGCATTTGCCTGCGTGATGATTCCGCACTCCGCCAACATCACGGCGTGCGCTTCATGCGCCGCCAGCATTGGCTCAAACAGATAGGTCTGCGCGTCGGCGTAGGCTGGCTGCAGAACGTGCTGGCTGTAGATTGGGTGTGGAAAGTTCAGCGACAAGGCATTCTCCCTGTTTGTGTGGTGGGTGAGCCGTCCGTGGCAACTCGCCCCTGTCCTCATCCCTTTAGCCCGGTCAGCGCAATTCCCTTGATGATCTGGCGTTGGAAGAGGATGAAGACGATTAGCAGTGGAACTGTCGCCAGGCTGGCGCCGGTCATGATCTTCTCCCATTGCGTGGTGGATTCGCCGCGAAAGAAGCTCAGCCCCACCGGCAGCGTGTAGAACTCGCGGCTGCTGGCGATGATCAGGGGCCACAGATACGCGTTCCAGTTGCCGATGAAGTTGAAGATGCACAACGCCGCGACGGCAGGCTTGACAAGCGGCATGGCGACGCGCCAAAAGATGCCAAACTCGTTCATGCCGTCGATACGCGCCGCGTCCAACAGTTCGTTGGGCACGCTGTCAAAGAATTGCCGCATGAGAAAGATGCCGACGGCCGTGATCACGCCCGGAAAGACGATGCCCCAATATTGCATGTTGCCTTGATGCCAGCCAAGCTGCACGCTCATGTTGTACCAGGGAATAATGAGCATCTCGGTCGGGATCATCAGCGTGGCGAGGATGCCAAGAAAGATCAGCGTCTTGCCGGGAAATTCGTATTTGTTGAAGGTGTAGCCGACCAATGAGTCGAAAAAGGCGACGCTCAATGTGCTGACGGTGGCGATGAAAAGGCTGTTGAGATACCAGCGACCGAAACTGCTGGTCGTCAACACCAGGCGATAGTTGTCTAGTGTCGGGTTTTTGGGCAGGAACGCAAAATCGATCAACTCCACGCCGGGTTTGAAGCTGGTCAGGATCATCCATACAAAAGGCACGATCATCACCACTGCGCCCAGGCTGAGCAGCAAATAGATGAGCACGGTCAGCCAGGAAAAACGTCGGCGACGGTGCGCCGGTCTGGCTGCCACTTGCTCAGAGATGCGCAACAGGCGTTCGGCGTTGCTTTCGGCGGATGTGGTCATCGGCTAGTACTCCACACGGCGTTGCAGGACGCGCAATTGGAAGATCGTGATGAGCAGGATCACAAAAAACAGAAGAACGGTCAGTGCGGCGGCGTAGCCCATGTTGTAGCTGCCAAAGCCCTCTTTATAGACCTCTAGCACCACAGTCGTCGTACTGTTGAGCGGGCCACCCTGGCCCTGATCGCTCATGTTGCGCACCAAATCGAACATGCGCAGGAAGCCGATCGTCTGCAATACAGAGAGGTAGACGATCACCGGGTTCAGCAGCGGCAGCGTGATGCGCCAAAAGATGTGCCAGCGCCCGGCGCCGTCGATCTGCGCCGCCTCGTAGTAAACGTCGGGAATCTGTTGCAAGCCAGCCAGAAAGATGATGACTGTGAAACCCAGGCTGGCCCAGATCGCCACCGCCGTGATCGAGTAGAGCGCTTGTTGTGGGCTTTTGGTGAAACCCTGCATTGGCAGCCCCAGCGCCAGCAATATCTGGTTGATCAGACCGGTCTGCGGCGCGTAAAGCCAGTTCCACACAAACGCCACCGCCACCAGCGACGTGACATAGGGAATGAAATACGCAGCGCGGAAAAAACCTGCTGCGCGCCCGATGCTGTTCAACAGCATGGCGATCATCAGACCCAACGTCAACTGGATCGGCACGCCGATGATGACGTAGCGCAGTGTGTTGAAGAAGGCGGCGCGCACGGCGCTGCGCTGTTTGAATAAGTCAGTCCAGATGTCCTGATAATTTTGTAGCCCAACCCAGGGGCCGCTGTTCTGGAAGACGCTCCAGTCGCGAAAGCTGATGTTGAAGGCGAGAAGCGTCGGATACCAACGGATTACGACAAAGAAGACCAGGCTGACCGACAGAAATGCGTAAGCCCACAAGATTTGGCGACGTCGCAGCGTTAGTTTCATGAGGATCGGCGATTACAAAAGGGACAGTCGCCAGGGCTGATGCCAGCCCTGGCGACTATTCATACAGAAATGCTGAGCGTATCCGTTACTGGTTTGCCCAGTATTCGTCAAGCAATGCCTGCACCGTCTCCACGGCAAAGTCAAGCTCGGCGGCAGGGTCGGCGCCGTTGAGCACCACCGCGTTGTAGGCGTCGATCAGCGCCTGGCGATCCTTGCTCTCGTCGACGAAGAAGGTGGAGCGCGCATAAGGCAAGCCGGCCGCAAATGCGCCCAACTTCGGATCGGCCAGCAGCTCGGGATCGGAAGCCGCTGCCAGTTGTGCAGGCAGCTCGCCGGTCGCCTTCACCCACAACGCGCCGGCTTCTGGCGTGGTGATGAATTGCAGGAATTTCACCGCAGCCGCCATGCGCGCCGGGTCTGCCGCAGCCTTCTGCGTGATGCCATGCGTCCAGTAGCTGCCGAAGGTGCTCTTGACGCCGTTGTATTCGGGCAACTCGACCACGCCGAAGTTCAGATCGGGCGCGTTGTTGGCGATTGTGCCGAGACGGAAGGAGCCGTCGATGTGGAAGCACGCCTTGCCATTCAGGAAGAAGTTGGGATCGCCATCGAAGAGCGTGGCGTCGCCGGTCTTGAGTTCGGTCTGGAACTTCAGCAGCTCGTTCCAGGCGTCGTAGCCACCCGGGCTGGCGTTCCACAGCACCTGGGTGTAATCGTCACTGTAGGGCTGCTGACCGAACTGGCGCAGCAGTACTTCGCGGAACCAGTGGTGCGCCTGTCCGGTCATGGAGACCGGGAAGCCCATGATCTCGTAGTTGCCCTGTGCATCCAGCTTGGTGCACTGCACCGCCTGCTGCTCCAGCTCTTCCAACGTTGTTGGCGGTTTCTCCGGGTCAAGACCGGCCTGCGCCATCAGGTCCTTATTGTAGAAAAGCGCCAGCGTGCGCACTGCAGTGGGCAGCGTGTAGAGTTTGCCATCCTGGAAGCTGGCTTGCACCATCGGGCTGAACTCGGCGCTGATCTGGTCGGGTGGGAAGGCGTCTTCAGGCAGCGGCACGATGTAGCCCTCGCTGACCCACACCGGCTGCCAGCCATAGAAGAGCGTGGCAACGTCGGGTCCGACGCCTGCCGGGACGCTGGCGGCGATCTTGTCGCGATAGTTGTCGTAGGGCACTTCGGAGTTGTGGATCACCTTGATGCCAGGGTTCTGCTCCTCAAACAGCGCGATCAGTTGATCCATCGCTTTAACGCGCGCCTCAAAGTTGTACTGCCAGTATTCGATCTCGACAACGTCGCCTGGCGCTGCTTCGGCGGCGGCTTCGGTGGACGTCGCTTCACCCGCGGCTGGCGCCTGCGAGGCGGGAATCGCCGCCGGTGCACACGCCGACAATAACAGCGTTAGCAGCGCCAGCAAGCTGATGAAAAGCGTATACTTGCGATGTTGCATGGGTTCCTCCTGAGTTTGACCATCAATTAGGTAGACGACTGCCTGGTTTGGCAGTTGCTCACAGTTTAATCTTGAGTAGCCGCGCCGCATTGCCGGCAAAGATCAATTGGATGTGCTCCTCTGGCATATTGAGATCGAGGCAGTCGCGCACCTGATCCTGCAGATAGCGGAAGGCAAAACCGCGCGGGAACCAACTCGAGTCGCTGCCGAAGATGATACGCTCCGGCCCAATGGTTTCATAGTATTTGCGGAACAAGTATTTGACCGTCACCTCGCCTGGCACCCAGCGAATCCATTGATTGCTGCCACTCGTGTCCACGTGTACATTGGGGCACGCCCAACACAACTGCAATGTCTCGCGCTCCCAGGCACAACCAAAATGCGGAATTACAAAGGGCACTTCGGGGAACGACTTGGCGACGTTGTGCAGTTTGAGCGGATTGATATTCTCATGCCAGGCGATGCCGCCTGCGCCCCCTTGAATGCCAAAATGGATGAGCACCGGAATGCCCAGTTCGGCGCATTTTTCCCACACTGGATAGGCAGCCGGGTCTTCGATCGGCTCCTCGATATTGGGCGCCAGCAGTTTGTAGGCGCGCAGGCCAAGTTCCTTCACCGCCCGTTCCAGCCGCGCCGCCGCGTCGGGCAGAAAGGGGGTGTGATGGGCAAAGCCGATGAAGCGATCCGGATGCCAGCTACAAATTTCCGCCAGATGCTCGTTGCCGCCGCCGGTCACAAAGCCGATCGCCCGGATGCCGTACTTATCCAGCTCTTCCACCCAACGCCGCGCCTGTTCGCGATCGCCGGGATGTTCCTCTTTGCCTTCCGCTTTGGGGAAGTTCCACATGCGCCGCCAATGCTCTTGATAGGGCTGACTCTGCTGCTGAATGAGCTTGCGGCGTTCGGCGCTCACCTGGGCGGCATAGCGCTCCATCGTTTCGCCCATGTCCGGGAACCAGGGACGGTCGGTCGGAAAATGGGCGTGAAAGTCAATAACCTCGAGTCCTTCGTACATTGCGTGCAGCTTTCTGCCAGTGAGTCAAGGTGAATGGTAGGTGTGGATCGATTGAACGTGAACTGCCCGTAAGGAATACCACAAGGTTGGGTGACGACGCAAATCGACGCCAAACATGCAGGGCGCATCGCTTGCAGCTTTCCATTTACCCGACGTATGTTTACAATCCAGGACTACCTGAACGATCGCTATGTTCTCTGTTGGCGCTTATTCACAGGATACAATGTCCACTGATTTCAGCACTGTGCCCAACCATTCATCTGAATATCGCAAACTTCCATCGGTCGATGCGCTGTTGCGCACCCCCGAACTCGCGTTGCTCGTAGCAGAGCTGGGCGAGCCGCCTGTGACAGCAGCGGTGCGCGCAGTGTTGGCAGCGGCGCGCACTGCAATTGGCGCCGGCGGCAGCGCACCAGCGTTCACTGCCTGGCCAGCGCTGGTGATGCGACATCTGGAGGCGGTTATGACACCCTCGTTGCGCCCTGTCATCAACGCTACCGGCGTCATCATCCACACCAACCTGGGACGCGCGCCTTTGTCGGCAGCTGCGCTAGCCGCCGTGCAACGTGTGGCAGCCGGTTATAGCACGCTCGAATACGACTTAACTGCTGGCGCACGCGGCAGCCGCCACGATCACGCCCGGCGTCTGCTCTGTGACCTCACCGGCGCTGAGGACGCGCTGGTGGTCAACAACAACGCGGCAGCGGTCTATCTGGCTTTGAGCGCGCTCTGTCAGGGACGCGAGGTGCTGATCAGCCGCAGTCAACTGGTCGAGATCGGCGGTGGTTTTCGCATCCCAGATGTGCTACGCCAAAGTGGGGCGCGGCTTGTTGAGGTCGGTACAACCAATCGCACCCACTTGCGTGACTTCATCCATGCCGTGACCGCCGAGAGCGCCGCAATCCTGCGCGTCCACAGCAGCAACTTCAGACAGATCGGCTTCGTCACAATGCCTGCTCTGGACGAACTAAGCGACGCTGCCCACGCGCGCGGTTTGTTGCTAATTGACGATCTAGGCAGTGGCGCCCTGATCGACACGACAGCCTACGGGCTGGCGCCAGAGCCAACGGTGCAACAGAGCGTGGCCGCTGACGCCGATCTCATCACCTTCAGCGGTGACAAGCTCCTGGGCGGGCCGCAGGCGGGAATCATTGTCGGGCGGGCGGAACTTGTCGAACGGCTGCGGCGTCATCCGATGGCGCGCGCGTTGCGAGTGGACAAGCTGACGCTGGCGGCACTCGAAGCAACGCTGTACAGCTATCGGCGCGGGCGTGCGTTGACCGAACTTCCTGTCTGGCGCATGATCGCCGCGCCTGTAGTCGAAATCCAGTCGCGGGCAGCGGGTTGGCAGGCGCACCTAGCCTCGCATGGCATCGCCGCCACAGTGACGCCCGGAGAAAGCGCTGTCGGCGGCGGCAGCCTGCCCGGCGAAACATTGCCCACCGCATTGCTGGCGATCACGCATCCAGCGCCCGACGCTGCGGCGGCGATGCTGCGGCGGCAATCAACGCCTGTTATCGGTCGCATCCAGCAAGAGCGCTTGCTCTTCGATCCGCGCACCGTCCTGCCCGAACAGGAAGAGACCCTGCTGAAAGTTTTGGCAACTGTGCTACAGTAGGGAGATGGTGGGTCATAGGTGTGTGACTGACTGTATGGGTGCGACTGTACGGGTGCGACTGTAGGAGTGCAACGAAACCAAATGCTTGTCTTCTTGAAATTGGGCGGCTCACTCATCACCGATAAGCGCGCAGCGGAGACGCCGCGCCTGGCTGTCATCGAGCGGCTGGCGCAGGAGATTGCGGCGGCGCAGCAGGCTGATCCAGCGTTGCAGCTTGTCATTGGGCATGGCTCGGGCAGCTTCGGGCATGTCTACGGACGCCGATACGGCACACGTGACGGTGTGTACGATGCGGCTGGCTGGTATGGCTACGCCGCCGTCGGCGATGCTGCGGCGCGACTCAATCGACTCGTAACCGCTGCGCTGTTGCGTGCGGGCATCCCCGCCTGGAGCATCCAGCCGGGCGCCCTACTCCGCTGCGCAGATGGCCGCGTAGTGCAGGGGATGGAAGCAACGGTGACGGCGGCATTGGCGCGCGGGCTGACGCCGGTCGTCTTTGGCGATGTGGCGCTCGACGCCGTGCGCGGCGGCACGATCGTCAGCACGGAAGAGATTTTCGAGGGGCTGGTGGATGCGTTGACGCCAACGCGCATCGTGCTGGCCGGAGAGGTGGATGGCATCTTCACTGCCGATCCACAGCTTGACCCCAATGCCCAACCCATCACAGTCATCACGCCGGCGACGCTCTCCGCTGTTGTCGAGGGATTGGGGAGCAGCCACGGCGTCGATGTAACGGGGGGGATGCGCGCCAAAGTCCAGCAATCGCTGGCGATGGTGGAACGACAGCCAGGGCTGGAAATTATCGTGTGCAGTGGGCTGGAGGCGGGCCATGTGCAGGCGGCGCTGGCTGGCGCGCCGGTCGGCACGCGTATCGTTGCGCAGGCTATCCCGAGCGCAGTTTCGGGCTGAGCAGTTTCGGGCTGAATCGGGCTGCGGCTATAATGGGGCTTCAATTGGTCGCAGCATGGTGGCGGCGGCCAGAGGATGGAAACACATGTTCGACTTTCTCTTGAATGCGATTTCGTTTGTGCTGGTGTTGGGCGTGCTCGTCTTCTTTCACGAGTTGGGCCATTATTGGGTGGCGCGCCGCAACGGTATTGTTGTCGAGGAATTTGGTCTTGGCTACCCACCGCGTGCGGCCAAACTCTTCCGCTACGACGGCACCGACTTCACGCTGAATTGGCTGCCCCTGGGCGGTTTTGCGCGTATGAAGGGCGAAGATGCCAGCGACATGTCGCCAGGCTCCTTCAACGCGGCCAGTCGCGCCGGTCGCGCGGCGACGCTGATCGCCGGACCGCTGATGAACTTCATCCTGGCGGTCATCTTCTTTGCCGCCACTGCGATGTTGGGGACGCCCGCCTCAGCCGGTTCGCCACTCTTTGCGACAGTCAGCCCGGCTGCTGCGTCGCTCGGTCTGCAAGCAGGCGACATCTTGCTGGCGGTGGACGGCGCCTTGTGGCAAGTGCCGGTGGTCGCCGATGCCAGCCTCACCATGCCAGCGGAACCCGCGCCAAACAGCACCCCTGGTCTGACGATTATTCGGGATGGTGCACTGATCACACTGCCCAGCGCCGACGCGGCTGCGGTCAGTGCCGCGCTTGACTCTAGCACGATCACGCCAGCGCTGATGACGCAGGTGCAGGGCGTCGCCGAAGGCAGCCCGGCGCAACTCGCTGGTCTGGCGCCGGGCGATATTGTCTATGCAGTCGATGGCGTCGTCGTCACGCCGGAAACGACGCTCAACATGCTGGTGGACGAGCGGCGCGGCCAGCCACTCACGATGACCGTATTGCGCAATGGTGAATTGACGTCGATCGTGGCGACGCCGCGCGCAGAACCGCCGCCAGGGCAAGGTGCGCTCGGTGTGAACATCGGTTCGATCAACCGCATGGCGAACATGAGCCTGGCGCCTGCACTTTGGTACGGCGTCACCAGCACCGGCGACTACGCCTTGACGGTGCTGAGCCTGCCGGTGCTGCTCCTCCAGGGTCAGGTCTCACCGGACGAGGCGCAACTTAGCGGGCCAATCGGCATTGCCCAGATGGTGGGCGGCGCCATGTCGGCTTCGTTGAGCGGCGGCATTCTATTCCCGATTCTCTATCTATCAGCCGTGCTGAGCGCATCGTTAGCGATCATGAACCTGCTGCCTTTGCCAGCACTGGATGGCGGGCGCCTGCTCTTTATCTTGATCGAAACAATCCGCGGTCAGCGCGTTAGCCCAGAGCGTGAAGGCATGATCCACATGATCGGTTTCATGCTGCTGCTGGGCTTGATGCTGCTCATCACTGTGCGCGATCTCAGTTCGGCGCCCCAGGTTATTGACTGGGCCAGATTGACTGGACAATAACCAGAAGTTTGTCCGGCATGAGTGGTGCATCGATGCGCATGACAGCCATCCGTGCGCACGAAGTGCGTCTCACCAGGCAGTGGCGGTTGACAGACCACGACGATGCGCGGTAAGTTTATCCAGGTGCGGGCGCCCCATCCGGTCATTGCTGGACATAGCGCCCGCACTATTTGTCTGGCTATCCTGCTTTTTCTGGCTATCCCGCACCGATTGGCAAAACTGAAGTGAGCCTTATGACACAATCATCATCGCCGCTAGAGCCACGCGTGCCGGTCGGCAGCCCCCAGACCGGCGACCTGCACCTGACGACAACGCGTCCTTGCCCCAATTGCCATACTCCGGTCAGCATCAACGCCTCGCTTTGCCCGGCATGTGGCGAAACGTTGCCGTCATACAAAAAACAGATTCGGTGCCGGCGCTGCGGTGGTCGCGCCTCAGCGGCGCTGGTGGTCTGTCCTCACTGTGGGCGCGAGTTGCAGGCGGCCCCTCCGCGTCTGCTCACCTGGGGTGCACCGCTGCTATTGATCCTGCTGTTTGCGGCTGTCTTGCTGACACAGCTTGGCGGCGATAGCCCTGCAGGTTGGACACAGCGTCAGATTGCGCGCGCGGTGGCATTGGTCGATAGCCTGGGGGCGCGTCTGCAACCCGACATTACGATCACGACCATCCCCGTTGCGAACGCCGATGCGGATGAACTGGTAAGTCAGGCCGCGCCCACACCCGCGCAAGTCGCTGCCAATGCTGAAACATCGGCTAGTGAGGAATCGACCGGCGGGGAGCCGGCTGGTGGGGAGCCAGTCAGTGAGGAGCCGGCCACTGGCGCCGCATCGACGAACATCCAGCCCACCAACGTCGCTGCCATGCCGACAGCGACGCCGTTACCCTCGCCAACGCCGTTGCCTTCGCCCACCGCAGCACCGCCAACGCCGACGTTGCTGCCCACCGCCACCGCAACGGCCGCTGCTACGGCGACTACACTCGCCACTAGCGCACCGGTTGGGACTGCGACGCTTGCCATCCCGCTAAGCGGGCAGATTGTCGCCGCCAGCGCCATCACGGCCACGGCGCCGCCGACGAACGTGGCGAGCGTTGCGCTGACGTTGCCGACGCCGACGCCCGTTGAGCTGACGCCCACCGCCACGCCTAATCTATACCGCATCCGCCCCGGCGACACCCTCTTCGAACTGGCGCTGAGCAATGACATTTCGTTGGAGGCGTTGTTGGCAGCCAACGGCCTGACCGAAGATGACGTGTACACAATTCAACCGGGTGACGAAATTATCATCCCCGATCCGAACGCGCCAGCCGCCACCGCCACACCAACGCCTACCCTGGCGCCGGAAGGCTTCACGTACACAGTGCGCGCAGGCGATACATTGATGGCGATCGGGCTGCGCTACGGGGTCAATGTTCAGCGTATCCTGGACGCCAATGGCATGACCCTGGCCGATGCGCGCACATTGCGCCCAGGTCAGGAGTTGCTCATCCCTGGCACGGCGGTCGCAACGCCGACGCCGACCAGTGCACCGGCGACCGCCACTGCGACTGTCGCCGCCACCGCCGCCACCGCCGCCACCGCTGCCGCCACCGCTGCCGCCAGTACGGTGCGGCTGGACGCACCCACCTTGCGCGCACCGGAAAATGGCGTCGCCGTTCAGTGCGGCTCAGCGCAACAACTGGTTTGGAATCCCGTCCCGTTCATTCAGCCCACCGATGTCTATGTGGTGCATCTCGGTTACGTCAATGGTCGCGACGCCAGTGGCGCCGAACAGGTAGTGTGGGTGCTGGCGCAGCCACGGCTTGCGAACGTCACGCTTTGGCAGCTTGATGACAGCCTGTGTGGTCTGGCGCCTCTGGAGTATGGTCGGCAGTGGCGTTGGTATGTGGATGTTGCAGAAAAAGCGGCTGGTGATACACTGAATCCCGTCAGTCCACCCAGCCCAACGTGGGGCTTTGTCTGGCAGTGAGGAAGCGCCGGTGCAGCGCTGAATGTGAGTGAATAGTATGACAGCCAAAAAACGTTCAGTTGACTACGATGACTTCGAAGACGGCTTCGATCCGGAGCTGGGTTCAGACGAGGTCGATGACGAAGCCTATTTTGACGCGTGGCGCGAAGATAACGAAGACGAGGAAGAGAGCACCAGCATCTTCACCACTTCGGCGGCCAGCCACCGGCGTGACTTTTACACGCGCCGTCTGGCGGATCTCGATGAGGCGGCGCTAGAGGATGATGCAACCGGCGCCGACCATCGCCCAACCTGGTCGCCTGAAACCCTGCTGGAGCGACTTGCCACCGCACCAGAGACAGTGCCCCACAATGAATACTTTGCACTCTCCGATCTGACGCGCAACGGGGTCGATGTCGTGCGTCGGCTGTGGCCAGGGCTTGCCGTCGAGAGTCGCCGTCGCGTCCTGGAGGTCTTGCTGGCTGGCGCTGACGCCTATCTGGATGTCGATCTGGATCGTTTTCTGGCAGCCATTCTGGATGACCCCGAAGCCGACCTGCGCCAGATAGCGCTGGAGACATTGGCGGAAAGCGAACCTGCGCCAGAGGCGCTGGGGCCAATTATTCAACGTTTGCAGCGCGATGAAGACGACGCCGTACGCGCTGCCGCCGCTGCTGCCCTGGGCTACTACGTGCTGGCAGGTGAGCTGGACGAGCTGGACGCCGCACTGGCGATGCGCGCCGAAGAAGTGCTGCTCACGGTGTTGACTGACCCCGCCGAACCGATCATTGTCCAACGCCGCGCGTTGGAAAGCATCGCTTACTCCGGCGAAATAGGAGTGCGCCAGTTTATCGAAGACGCCTACTATTCGCCCTACGAGGAATTGCGGCTTGGGGCGCTCGTGGCGATGGGGCGCAGCGCCGACATCCGTTGGCGCAGGCTGGCGCGCGCTGAACTGGGCAACCCTTCACCAGCAATGCGCGCCGAGGCTGCAGTCGCCTGCGGCGAACTCGAAGCCAGATCGGCGCTTTCCGACCTGCTCGCTTTGTTGGAAGACGATGAACAGATAGTACGGCTAGCTGCCATCTTTGCGCTTGGGCGGCTGGGGGGCAAACCTGCGCACCGCGCCTTGACCAGCATTGCGGCCAGCGACACCGAGGAGGCGGAAGCCGCTGAGTTGGCGCTGGAAGAAATGCTCTTCTACGCGGGCGAAACTGCCGATGCTTATCCGCTCTTCGAAGAGGCTGACGCAGAAGAAGAGGGCGACGACCTTGATCCTTGGGACGATTGGTCGGATGAAGACGATGACGACCTGGGTGAATACGAATAGCCGTCAGCCGTGAATCTCAAACTCAAGCGCCTGGTGCGCACTCATTCCTCGGAGGAATACGCGCTCTTCGACCTTGACCAGGTCACGCCTGACGGCGCGCCAATGACGATCGGCAAACTCGACCTGCACTACACGGGGGAAGGCGTCTATGGCACCATCCTGCTCTGGGATGACGCCTCGCGCCAGTTGACGCCCGCCCAACGTTCAGCCTTCATCCATGCCTTGCTCAACGAGATTGTGCAACCAATGGGCATCCCCAACGAATATGTTGTTGAGTTTTTTGCACCCACGCTGCAACATTATCAGGTTTTTCACAATGTCGGCGGCGAAGATGATGCTGACGCCGACCCTTCCGCTGCGCCGCCGCGTTCCAACCGCACCATCGGCGCATCCGCCTAGAAATCCAGGGTGACATGTTCTTCGAACTTGTGCAGGTGTTTGTCAACACCGTGCTGCCAGTGTTTCTCGTGGCGGGCGCTGGCTACGTGCTGGCGCGCCTGACTGCGCTGGATGGGCGCACATTAGGGCGCGTGATCTTCAACCTGGGGTCGCCTTCGCTGGTCTTTCGCAGTCTCTACACGATGGACATCAGTACGACCGTGCTGCAGCAGTTTCTGTTCCTGGTGCTGGCCGTCTATGTCATCACCGGGCTGGCTGGCTGGCTGGCTGGCGGCGATCAGCCGCGCCCGCGCCGTGCTGCGCTCACCATTGCCAGCGCTGTCAGCAATAACGGCAACATGGGGCTGCCGATTTCACTCTTTGCCCTGGGCGAAGCTGGACTGGTGATGGCGACCGTCTATTACGCCGTCAGCGCCTTGCTTACCAACACGCTGGGCGTCTTCGTCGCCTCGTCGGGTTCGGCGCCGGTAGGCAAAGCGCTGGGGCAGAGCTTGCGCACGCCGGTGCTTTACGCCACGATCCTGGGCATCACGCTGAATCGGCTGGCTGTACCCGTGCCCGACCCGCTCTACCGCGCTGTCGATCTGCTGGCTGGCGCTGCCGTGCCGATGATGTTGGTGTTGCTGGGGATTCAACTGAGCGTGACGCCTTTCAACCGTGAACAGACTGTGGTGTGGCGCACGCTTGCAATCCGGCTGGGCGTGTCGCCGCTCGCGGCGGTGGCGCTCTGCCAGTGGCTGGGGATCAGCGGCGTCGAGCGACAGGTGATGATCTTGCAGGCGTCGATGCCGACGGCGGTCGTCGCCACCGTGCTCGCCACCGAATTTGCTGCTGCGCCGCGTTTGGTGGCGGCTGCAGTGTTAGTCAGCACACTGGTCAGCATGGTGACGATCTCGGTGGTGTTGGTGCTCCTGGGGTGAGTGACTGCGCTTGGCTGCAGTCAAGCGTATAGCGTCTGTGCATGAAATTGCCCGATTTGCCCGCGCATGAGTAGAATGATCTGATAGTCTGCGTGTTCAGCCGCTTGCCAGCGATGATCTCATAGATAGCACAGATGGACTTTGCTCATCTTCCCGGAAGCTCTGCGCTTCCGGGAAGATAAGGAATGTGCAACTTTTGACTGCGTTGTCGCTCAGACGACGCATCGCCATGCCAGCGGGAACAGATCGCATTGTTGGTGCGTTGTGCAGGGTGGTGAATTGGCTGGTGAGCGCCGGTGTATGAGGCTGTGGGCGCGGCCAGCCGGAGGCAAGCAGGGGAGTAGATAAACGTTAGGTTATGGAGCGACAATCGGAAGAATTCAACCGGGCGTTGGCGGAAGGCGCTTGGTTGTTGCGCACGAATCAACCGGCGGCGGCGGTGGACAAACTGTTGCCACTGTACGAACAGGCGCCGTCAAATCCCGACGTCGCCATCAACTTGGGTGGTGCGTACATTCTGCTGGCAAAGTGGAATAAGGCTGTGCGCGTGCTGAGCAAGGCGGTGGAGCTGCATCCCGACAACGCCATGCTCTGGTCGAACCTGGGCGCGGCGTATCTGGGGCGGTTGGAACTAGCCGGCCCCCAGCAACAACAGCGAGCAATCCACGCCTATACCCGTGCGCTGGAGGTTGATCCGGCAGCGCGCAACGTCAACTATCACTTGGGGCTGATTCACAAGTCACGCGGCGACCTGGCGGAGGCCATCGTTTGCTTTGAACGTGAGTTGGCGCTCAACCCGGCGGACAAAGACGCGCAATTCTGGATCAACCGACTTACCGCACAAATCACATCACCGCCATCGCCACACAGCGCAGCGCCTGGGGAGGAGGCGGCATGAGTTCCGAACTGACAGGCGCCTCGACGCCGGACGCGGTATGGCGCGGACAAACGCGACATCGCGTGCGCGAGAATCCAGAACGGCTGGCATGGATTGTGCTGCTGACCAGCTTCGCCATTTTCATCGCGTTGGCGATCACGGTGCCGCTTTCGATCCGCTATGTGATCGAGGTGGCCACCGTCAAACAAACGGCGGTGCTCAATCCGACGCAGGGAACGGTGCTGCTCTATACGCCCGGCGCCGTAGAACCGATCGCCATCACCGATCTGCGTGATGAGGTGACCGAAGGCAGTGTAGTCGAGGCCGGCGACAGCCCAACCCAGGCGACGGTGCGGCTGATTACAGAAGGCGACAGCGACGAAGCGCTGGGCAGCGTACAAATCTATTCTGGCACGCGGCTGCGTATTGATCGGCTGCGCAGCCCGACCTTCGATGTGAGCAGCGAGCCTTATCAAGCGCAACTGACGCTCGACAAAGGCCAGACGCGCGTCTTCACCAACAGCGGGCATCAGCGGCCGCTGGCTGTGCGCATCGTCACGCCGCACGGTGAAATCGATCTCGACGCTGGCAGCTATCAGATCACAGTGGGCGCCGAGCAGACTGACATCACGGTGAGCGCCGGCGAAGCCACCCTCCACAAGGATGATCAGCCGCCGCTGGTTGTGGCAGCCGGGTTACGCGCCTGGTTGACAGCTGACGCCCTGGCCGACCAACCTGTGGCGGCGGCGCAGAATCTACTGCGCAACGGCAACTTCACCGAGTCGATGAAAGACACCTGGGAGAGTTACGTTATCGCCCAAAGTGTGACGCCAGGCAAGGTCAGTATCATGGAACGCGACGGGCGCCGTGTGGCCTATTTCGTGCGTCAGGGTGAGGACAACGTCCCCACCGAAGTGGGCATCCGCCAGCATATCGGTAAGGATGTCAATGTCTACGACAAATTGGTGCTTCAGCTCGACGTAAAGCTGCTCTTCCAGAGTCTCTCCGGCGCAGGCTATCTCAGTTCAGAGTATCCACTGCGCGCTGAAATCACCTACACCGATATCTATGGCAAACAACTGACGTGGGGACACGGCTTCTACTATCGCGACCCGGAAAACGAAAACTGGACGATCGTTAACGGTGAGAAGATTCCGCCTTTTAACTGGTTCACCTATCGCTCGCCCAACCTGATGGAGGTGTTGGCGGAGACGCGTCCGGCGCACATCGACTCGGTGCGCATCTACGCCAGCGGCTGGAATTACCAGAGCATGGTGAGCGAGGTGTTCCTCGTCGCCGAATGAACAAGCCAGTTGCAGGCATACCGCCGTCACCATGAAACTACGTCGCCTTTGGCTGGTTGCCGCCCTGTTGCTCTACTTGGCATTGACATGTTATCAGCTCGGACTGCCCGGCCTGCACTACGATGAAGCGCGGGAAGCCGGCGTCAACGCCATGGAGATTCTGACCGGCGCGCCGATTTCGGCATTTCGCGGCGTAGGCATTACGTTGGGCGAGCGCACCTTTCCTCTCATGGTGCAGGATTACATCGGTGCGCTCAACGTCTATCTGGCGCTGCCTGCGCTGGCCGTGACCGGAATCGGCGTGCCCAATCTGCGCAGCTTGCCTATTCTGGTTGGGCTGCTTGTCCTGCTCTGTGTAGAACGCAGCGTCTCCGAATGGATTGCCTGGCGACGTACAGCGGCCAGGCCGGTTGAGCATGGTGCACCAACCGCGACGCCAATCTCACTCTCTGGGCTGCTGGCGGTGTCATTGCTGGCGGCATCGCCCACGTTTGTCTTTTGGAGCCGACAGGGCATCTTTGTCACCAATCTCACACAACTCTTTGTCTTCCTGTGCATCTGGCAGACCGTGCGCTGGCTACGCACAGGGCAGCCGCGCGCATTGATCGTGGCGGCGCTGGCAGCCGGGCTGGCGCTCTACGCCAAGCTGCTGGCGATCTGGGTGCTGGCGCCGCTGGCGCTGCTGGCGGGAGGCGCATGGTTGGTGATGCGGCGTCGCGGCCGTGTCAACGGGCCTACCCTGCCTACACTGGTTGGCGCGGCGATCGCCTGTCTGGCGCCGTTGCTGCCGCTGCTGATCTTCAACGTGCAGAGCGGCGGCACCATCGCCAGCATCGGCGGCAACCTGGGGCGGAGCTACTATGGCGTCGACAACCTGGCAATTGGCGTCAACCTGGCCACGCGGTTGGAACAGTTGGTGCAGGTGTTGCGCGGCGACCAATTCTGGTATCTTGGCGCTGTGTTTGCCAACCAACTGGCGCCATGGCTGGCGGTCAGTGTGGTTGTAATAGGGGCTGCGCGGGCGCCAGGGACAGTAGCGCCACCGCTGTTTTTGCTTGGCGGCGCCGTGCTGGCGAGCGTGTTCACTGTCAGCGACCTCTTCGTCACACACTACGCCCTCTTGCAGCCACTGGCGCTGGCGGTCACCGGTGTGGCGATGGGGGCGGTCTTCCAGGAATCCACAGGCGAGGGAGGGCGTGCGCCGCGCGGGCAGCGCACCAGGCCGCCGACAGGCGTCTCTCATCTGTTGGTGAGCGCCTTCTTTCTCGCCTGGCTTACTATCGATCTGACGCACACGGCTGCCTATCATCGAGCGTTGGCGCAAAGCGGCGGTTTGGGCGACCACAGCGACGCCAGCTATCATCTGGCCTACTATTTACGGTACAACGGGATGGGGGCGCCGTTGGCGCTCGACTGGGGTTTGGACGCGCCAGTGCGCTACCTGAGCGAGGGTGCCGTGACGCCCATCGAAATTTTTGGGTACGCATCCCCGGAGGCGCCCGATGCCGATTTTGCTGCACGGCTGGCGCCATTTCTGGCCAATCCCGACAACGTCTATGTGCTGCACAGCCCGGGCGCTACGGTCTTTCAGGGGCGCGCGGCGGTGTTCTTTGCCAGCGTGGCGGCGCAACATCTGACAGCCGTGCGCGAGCAAGTGTTCACGCAGCGCGATGGCACGCCGCTTTATGAAATCTGGAAAGTCCAGCGGTAGCAGGCTGACAGACTGCACAAACTTTGAAAAGTATCTTGACCCGCACAGGTCAAGATGTTAGGATGATGTGGTATAGGTTGAAGATGCTATTACTGATTTCTAGTTGATATTTTATGAGCGCAGTGTTGCGTATTACGTGTTGCGTGAGGGATTCCGATACGTAGCACGCAACACTGAAAACTTGAAAACTCTGCTAGAAATCAGTAGGAGCGATAGTGCATAATTTGTGAGGGCCACATCATACTGCCGCCAGACGAACAAGCGGCAAGATCGACTGCGAGTGACCCATGACGAATCCAACTAACGGGCAGGCAACTGAATCATCGCCATCGCTGTGGCAACGATGGCAACAGACGCGCGAACGCGGGTGGGGAGAGAGCCTGCTCGGGGCAGTGTTACGCGCCCTGCGTCCCGATCTGGTCCTGGCGCTGACCCTGCCCACGCTGGTGGGCGCGTCCATTGGCGGCTGGTGGGTGGGCGCGTTCGACTGGGTGCGTTTTCTCTTTGGCGTCGGCGGCGTACTGATGGCAGCCATCGCCTTCCAGGTATTGAGCGCCTATCAGGATTTTGAGCAGAGCCTGCGCGTGGATGCGCGTCCTGCGTCGGACACACCGGAGAGCACCTTTACGCTTCAGCAGCGAGGCATCCTACCGCCAGCCATGCTGCTCAATCTGGGCGCATTGCTCTACACTGCCAGCGTGCTGTGCGGCCTCTGGCTGGCATTACTGGCGGGCTGGCCGCTCCTCTTTTTTGGGGGGCTGGCGCTATTGCTACAACTGGGAGCGCTCCTCGCCCCTGTACGTTTCGCCTATCGCGGCTATGGCTTGGGTGAAGGTGGTGTGTTGTTGGCCTTTGGCGTGTTGCCTCTGTTGAGTTCTTTCTATGCGCAGACGCAGCAATTGAGCTGGCTACCCGTCTGGGGTGGTCTACCTATTGCACTGTTGGCGTTGCTGGTGATCATGAGTCAGAACCTCGTCACTCTACGCCGCGACTGGCTGATCGGCAAGCGCACGCTGGCGGTAATCTTAGGCGATGCACGCGCCATTGACCTGCACGCGTTTGTGACGATGTTGGCCTACACCTGCATCCTGGTGGTGACGGTGCTCACGCCGCTGCCATTGTGGTGCCTGGCCGGGTTGGCTACGTTGCCGCTGGCGATGGGGGCTTTTGCTCAGCTTGACCGCAACCGGGTGACGCCAGAAGTCGCCAGCAATCTGCGCAGTGTTGCCACCAAAGCCGTATTTTGGACGGCGGTGCTGGTCATCGCTGCATTGTTCATCAGTCGCCCGGGGTGAACCAACTGCGCCGGACGCTCCGTCGCCCACACTCGCCCACTCCACTCCGTTTTGACCGCAAGGCGTTCTACGACCTGGCAGCAGCGTGTCGCGCGTATGCTGCCGAGCTTGCCAACTTCGATCAAGATCGCGTCAATCTCAAGGAATGCTATCGCTTCAACGCATGGCTGGCGCATCTACGCCGGTATGATCGGCTGGCGCCGCGCATCGCCGCCATCTCGATGGCGCGTCCGGTGGCGCGCTGGCAGATCGTGACTTTGCTGGTCGTGGTCTGGGTGATCCTGGCATTGGCGTTGCCGGGCATCGTGAATCGACAATGGTACATGGTGCTGCTTGGCGGTTGGCTGTTCACCATCGTCGCCGCCTTTTTCATTCCAGAGTCGCTCTACGGCACGACGACTGAGCTGTTGGAGGCCAAAGTTTTACGCGTTGTGGATGTCCTGCTGGAGATGCTCGACAGCGGCACGCTGGAATTCAGCGAAGCCGCCTTCTTTAAAGCTAGGGAGAATCTGCTGGCCGCCAAAGCTGAGCTGCGCCAGCAAATCGACCTGGCGCATCGGCCCCACAACGGCCCGGTGTTGTGAGCTTCGCCCCTACCCTGCTTCCACTTGTGCGAAGATGTCACGATAAGCCTGCGATTGGCGGATGAGGTCAGCGTGCGCCCCCTGTGCTGCCACGCGTCCTTGCCGCAACACGACGATTTTGTCCGCCCAGCGAATCTGTGACAGGCGGTGGGTGATGAGGATCGTCGTGCGCCCCTCGCTGGCGCGCTCGATGGCCTGTTGAATCTGATCCTCGGTAGCGCTGTCGATCGCGCTGGTCGAGTCGTCCAGGATCAGGATCGCAGGGTTGGTAAGAAAAGCGCGCGCCAGGGCGATGCGTTGGCGCTGCCCGCCGGAGAGCATCATGCCGCGTTCGCCGACGACCGTAGCATACCCATCGGGGAAACTCATGATGAAATCGTGCGCCTGCGCGGCGCGCGCCGCCGCTTCGATCTCGGCCTGGGTGGCGTCGGGCTTGCCAAAGGCGATGTTCTCCGCAATGGAACGGCTGAAGAGAAAGATGTCCTGTTCGATGATCGAAATCTGTTGACGCAGCACCTCCAGATTCCAGTCGCGCACATCGACGCCATCGATGGTGATGGCGCCTTGATCGACGTCATAAATGCGGTTGATGAGTTTGGCGACCGTGCTTTTGCCTGCTCCTGTCTGCCCGACCAAGGCCAGCGTCTGCCCCGGCGCCAGCGTGAAGGAAACATCTTCCAGTGCACGTTGCGTTGCCGCTGTTTTCTCGCCGCCGGGTGCGTATTGAAAGCTCACGTGATCGAAGTGTACTGCGCCTTGCATTGACGCAGCGTGACCGGCGCGGTTCTGATCGACAACTGCTTGCGCGCGAATCAATTCCAAAATACGTCGCGCACTCGACAACCCGGATGCCACCTGCGAGTAGGCAAAGAGTGACGTAAAGACGGGAAAATCGAAGAGCGAAATCAACCCGACGTAGGCTGCGACAGCGCCGATGGTGATCACGCCAGCGTTGTACAGATAGAGCGCCTGGCCGAAGGCGACGCCCGTCGCCAACGCCAGCAGCAACAACGGCAGGAAGCGCGCTTCGACGTGCGCCTGCGCCACGATGGCATCTCGTACACGCGTGGCGTTGCGCTCAAAAAGGGCGACCTCGCGTTCCTCCTGTGCCGCGCCCTTGACCGTCTCGATGCCTTCGACCGCTTCCGTCAGGCGTGCGTTCATCTCGCCAAAGACGCGGCGCACTGTAGCTGTCACCGGTTGCAAGGTGCGTAGATAATGCCACATCGCCAACAGATAGCCGAGCGCAAAGAGCACCGGCACAATGACTAGCGTCGGGTGGTAGCGCGGCGCCACCAGGATCGGCATCACCAGGAAGATCGCCGAACCGATCACTAGGTTCAGTCCCGGCGCCATCATCAACGCCAGCTCGCGCACGTCGTTGGTCGCGCGCGCCATCACGTCGCCGGTGGCGTGCAGATCATGAAACCCCATGCTTTTGCCAAGCAGCTCGCCATAGAGTTCGCGACGCGCATCGCGCTCCAGTCGTTGGCCGAGCACTTCACTGCCAAAGTTACGCCCCAGTTGCAGGCCAGAGCGCACAGCCTGGCTTACCACCAGCAAGACGCACGCCAGCGCCAATGCCCGCAGATCGGGCGACGCGCCGGTGATGGCGTCGAACGCCGCGCCGGTAAAGATAGGGATCGCTGCGGCCAGCCCGGCATTGCCGATGGCGCCCGCCAGGATCACAGCAATGATTGCCCAGTTGCGTCGCACGTGTGTGAAGACCCAGCGCGGCGCGCTGCGCGTGTTGGAACGCCAGGGTTGGGTGACGGAAAATTCGCTGCTAGTCATGGCGTGATCGTAACCTCCAACGGCGTCGCCAGCAACTTTGCCTCCGGCCCGGCGTACATACCGACCAACATGCGCACGGGCGCGGCATCTGACGGCAACGTGATCGTGTGTCGATCGATGAGGGTTTCGCCAACTTTCCACAGCGAGGTCGGGTAGTAGACGCCGCCAGGGGCGCGGTCATCCTGACCGACTTTGGCGCCGGCAGCGTCGAACAGTTGCACGGTGGTCGTATAATCTGTACTTAGCGGCGCATCCACCTGCCAGCTCAACGTCACCTCGACGCCCTCGGCGGTGGGCGTCCACGTGTAGCCGCGCAGCGTCAGCGGTCCATATTGCGTTGCGATCGGAATAGATGGCGCGGCTTCTTCCACGCCGCCGAGCACTTCGACTAGCGGTGGGGTGCGCTCCGCCAACACAAAGCGCGCCTCTATCCCTGCCATCGGTTTGATCAGGTATACGGGCTGCGCTCCGCCTGCGTCAAGCGCCGTTTGCAGCGTAGCGCCGATGTCGGTGAAACGTGCGTCCGGTGCAATCAGTGGAAACAGACCGGTCATGCCTGCACCGCGCCCTTCGACGGTCTGCAGGTAGAACAGGGGCACGATCTCGTTGCGATCGTTGCTGACAAGAATGGCATTGGCAGGTGGCGCAGCAGCCAGGATCGCCTCCCACTGCTGGCGGACAGCGGCGCTCTCCACCTTGAGTTGCGCAAAGAGCGGCGTGTAAGTTGCCCAAAGTTGCACCGGCAGGACCATGAGTAACGCAAGCAGCGGCGCGCCCCAACGTGAAGCGGAGGGCGCTGGCTGCCCGGCGTCTTCACCGACTGCAAGGGAGCGGGGCGCGCCAAAGCGGAAACCGCTGCCGATGCCGACGCCGGCAAAGCCGATCCAGAGGCAGGCGATCAGATAGAGCGGAATGTAGTAGACAAAGATGTCGCCGATGGCGTAGAAGAGGTTGAATATCTGTTGCGTCACAAACCACACGCTGGTCAAAGCCAGCAACGGCCAGGCGCGCAGGCGAATCAGCACATAGACGCCGACAACCATGAGCAGCAGCCCCGTCCACTCGAAATGGCGCAGCCAGAGTACAAACGCAGTGGGCGCTCCGGCTATGGCGGTGGCGGGAGCGTGGAAGCCCACCGAGATCGAACGTCCGGTGACAAAATCGAGCAGGGCGGGCAGGCTGTTGTCGAAGAGGGTGAGCACACCGTCACCCAGCCGTTGATGGTGCCAGGGTGAAGCGTCCGGCCCACTACGCAACGGAATGTAGAGATAGAGCAGCAACGGCGGCAGTGCAGCAAGCAGCGCCCAACCCCAGGCGCGACCATGGCGCCACCAATCGCGCCGCCATGCAAAGAGGCAGGCAAGCAGCGCCGGCGCCAGCAGCAGCGTAGTGGCATGATGCGTCAAGCCCAGGCTGAAGCAGAAGGCGAGCAGGGCAAATCGACGGGCAAAGGCAGCCGGCGCGGCGGTGGGTGTCGTCACGTTGAGCGCCGCCCAGAGAATGGCGATCAACAGTGCAGCTTGGAGCGTGTAGACCTCTGCCTGAAGCGCCTGACTGCGCAGGGTTGGGTTGGCGACAAAGTAGGCAGTCGCCAGCAGCGCAGCCAACCGACGCACGCTGGCTTCCCCCGGTAGCCACCGCACCAGGAGCAGATAGAGACCGGCCGCCGCCAGCGCTGCGAACAGGGCGCTGAGAAGATTCAGCGATGCCGCTGGCGACAGCCCGGCCCACGCCCAGAGATGTTGCCAGACGCCGCCGAGCAGCAGGTAGAGCGGATAGCCCGTGGCATGCGCCAGTCCGAAGTTCCAGGCCGCAAATTGGAACTCGCCGGCATCGCCCGGCAGCAGATCGAGCGGTGTGCTGCGGATCAGCAGGCCAACGACTACGGCTGCCAATATGAAAGATATCTGTCTGTCAAGGCGAGTCAAGGCGGTGGATTTGACCATGCTTGGTGATTGACCGATAATGTCAAAGTTTATGATGTGTTGACGAAAGCAACCTGGCTATGATTGTGTCCTGGCATGGGCGGGCGCTGATGATTGTGCCCACCTACAATGAAAGCGAAAACTTAGCGCGCCTGGTGGGACGTTTGCGGGCGCTGCCCGGCGACGTTGACCTCCTCATCGTTGATGATGCTTCACCCGATGGCACCGGCGCCATCGCCGATGCCATCGCCGCCTGTGACCCGCATGTCCATGTGCTGCACCGCAGCGGCAAGTTGGGGCTAGGCACTGCGTACCGCGCCGGCTTTCATTACGGCATCGAGCACGGCTACGACTACATCTGCACGATGGACGCTGACTTCAGCCACAGCCCTGAAAGCCTGCCGACATTGCTTGATCTAGCGGCTTCTGGCTACGACCTGGTGATTGGCAGTCGCTATGTGCCTGGTGGCGCCGTCGTTGGCTCGCCATCACTGCGCAAGTTTATTAGCTATGCGGCCAACGCGCTGGCGCACCTGCTCCTGGGCGTGACTGCGCGTGATTGCACGGCGGGCTTTCGCTGCTATCGGCGCCAGGTGCTGGAGACGATCGACCTGGATGCCATCTTCAGCAGCGGCTACAGCTTCCTCATCGAGATGGCCTTTCTGGTTGAGCGCGCTGGCTTTCGCATCGGCGAAGTCCCGATCACCTTCGTCAACCGCACCGAGGGCGCCAGCAAAATCAACAAGCGCGAAATCTACAAGGCAATGTACACCATCCTCCGGCTGCGTACAGGCTACCTGCCCTGGGAGCGCATCATGGCTGTCTATTACGATCGCCGCGCTGCGCCCTGACGCACATCAGCGCGCAATTTGCACCCAATCCACCGCTGCTGCCAGTGGCCGCCGATCACGGTTCAGGCTGACGCGCAAGAAGGCCTCATTGGCGTCGACAACCTGCGCGGCCGTTCCCGACGCGGCGCCCTTGACGCCGGCAAGCGCAAAGTGCTTGCCGCGTACATCCTCTGCCGTCAGCGCTGCGCCCAATGTGTTCAACGCCGCCAATGCATCCTCGCTCAAGTAGGTGGTGGCGTCGCCATATGTCACGCCCAACACAGGCGCACCCGCTGCAATGCCGTTCACGAATTCGACCAGCCGTTCGCTCTCGGCGGCGGAAGCGGTCGTGTCGAAACCAACTTTTTCCAACACTTTGCCCGTGCGCGCGTCGAGCACGGTGAGGTTGACGCCACGCCGTCCGGCGGAACCGTCACTCTGCACACCCTCTTCATCGAAGAGAGCGATAAAGCCACCGTCGGCAAAGGCTTTGAGATCGGCGTCGATTGGGAGTTGCACACCTGTCGTGCCGATGGCGCGGTCGCCGGGGATCACCTGGCGTGGCGCAGCGTTGTAGGCCCAGCCCAGTTCCAGGCGGTTCAGTCCATTGCGGAGCAGCGCGCCAGGCGCTTCCCAAGTCAACGTTTGCCAGCCGTCGGGGAGTGGCTGTGCACCGAGTGCAACGCCATTGACCTTCAACCGCACCTGCTGCATGGCGCTGCCCGGGTAGACAAACGGATGCGCCCGTAGCTGCACGCGGTAGGTGGCATCAGGGTCGACCTGGCGCAGCGGGAGAAAGAGCCGACTGGCGGCGTCGGTCGCCCAGGTTGCGCTCGCTTCGTAAGGTGTGTCTGTCTCTGCCGCATCCCAGCCTTCGCCCCGATAGGGATAGACGCCCGGCTCACCCAGGTTAAGATAGAACTGATCGCCGCCAGCTGGCTGGAGCACCCGGTACGCTTCGATGCCATCCTGCGCCCAGAATGGCTTCGCTTCCAATGGCAGCGTGCGCTTGACAAAATCCCAGGCATCCTGCCAGGTGTCGGTGTAGGGTGGGCGGCCGGGAATAGGTGGATAGAGGATCACATAGCGTGTATCGTAGAGGTACGTCAGGTCGCTGGCCTGCAGCGCGGCGGCCTCAATCACCTCCGGCGCAACGGGGCGACCAAACTGAATCTCAGTCAGCGCTTGGAAGAAGGGAATGCGCTGGAAATACTCCATCTTGAAGGCAGGGGCGCGACTGATGTTGCCGCCCAGCATTGGCTTGCCGTGCGCCGACTGGTAATACTGCAGGAGGGTCTTCTCTGGCCCAAAGACGCCGAAGCTATTCCGCCAACCCAGCGGCAGTTGCAGGATGCTGAAATCGCCCGGCTCAGCGGCGATCTGGTCGTACACAGCCGGGATGCGTGCGTCGGAAAGCGGGAAGGGCAGCGCCAAATGTTCGAAGAGAATCGCCAGCGTCAGCGTTGTCGCCATGGCCGGACGCAGCCACCCAACGCGCCTGGCCGCCCGGTTGCGCCGTAGCCAGCTCAGCAGCCAATAGACGCCATAGCCGGCCAGCACCGCCACCGCCAACATCAACAGGACGCTGTTGCGATTAGGCGCCCGGTTTGCCTTGATGATCGGGATAAAGTGTAGCAGCGCAAACGGTAAGGGGACAGTTGTTTCCAGGCCATCCAGATCGAAGCGGTAACGCCCGTTGATCTGGAGCAGCGGGCCAAGCGTCAGCACGCCGAAGATCAGTCCTGTCCAGACCCAAACCCGCACCTTGCGCCAGTACGCCACACTGCCAACGATTGCCAACGCCAGCGTCGCCCAACCGAGAAAGACAGTGTTGATGTCGCGGAAGCCGGGCAGTTCTGGGTTGACAGCGCGTTGTTGCACCAGGCGCATTTCCGCCACCACGTCGCCGCCAAAGAGTGGGTGAAAGACGGTAGCTGTGAACCAGCCCAGCAGGTCGGTGCTAAGCATCAACGCATCACCCCACCCCTGCAGGTCATAGTCGGCGGTGAAGAAGGTGCGCACGATGGGGATCAACGCCGGTGACCAGACTAGAAAGGCCGTGAGGGCAAGGAGGAGGAGATTGGCAAGTGGAGATTGTGTGATGGAGCGATGGTGCGATTGGAGGGCTGGCATGTGAGAGGACGTTTGCGCTGAATCGCCCAAGCGCATGCCCTTCCCATCGCCTGTTCTCCAATCTCCCAGTCGCACCATCAGCGCAATCACTGTGAACATCGCCAAAAAGAGGGCGCTGATCATCTCCGCCAGTCCGGTGAGAGCAAAGAAGAGGCCGCCCAACATCGCCCAACGGCGCTGACGCGCTGGCGATAGCTGGGGGTCAAAGATGCGCAGCAACGCCAGCGCGTAGAAGGGGATCCACTGCGTCGTCACCATGTCATAGTGACCGAGCGCTGCATAGACCGCCCGGTTGGAGGCAAAGGCGTAGACTGCACCAGCGGCAAAGGCAGACCAGAAAATTGGAGATTGGAGATTAGAGATTGGAGATTGAGGCGCTGAGTGAGCGGGCGACTGGGTGATTGGCGCGCCAGGGTGATCCGAAGGCGAATCTCCTAATCTCTCAATCTCCCAATCGCCCAATCGCATCAGCAGATAACCCACCAGCAGCCACGTTCCATACCCGCTCAATACGGTGCTGGCGAGCAGGGTCACATTGCTGGCCAAGGGCAGGTTGACGGCCAGCGCCAACGGCATCGCCGCCAGCACGTGATAGAAGTTGTAGGTGTACAGAACCAGGTCGATGCCGAGCGGGAACCAGATCAACTCACTGTGCAACGGCGACTGGAGGTTGTCGATGAGCGCGTGCTTGAATTGCCAGATGTTCCAGATGAAGGTTGATTCGTCGAACGCCCACTGCGGCACGCCAGGAACGTGCGTGGTGATGTGCAGGATCAATGGCCAGGTCAGCAATACTGTCAGCAGGCTGTAGAGACCAAGCACCACCAGATGACGCCGTGCGCCGGAAAACCAGGACATGATCGACGCAGCCTTTACTTCCGGGCCGTGCAGAGGATGCTAACCCCAAACGGGAAGGCGATCCGCTCTAGAATCTCCGCCTCCAGCCAGTAGATGCCGTGGAGGATCGTATTCACCGGCTCTGGGATCGGCTCCATATCCACCTGGTAGACTTCGGCGTCGTCGTTCAAATGTGGACTTTTCAACCCCGGGTTGTATGGGCGTAGAAAACGAATTCCCGCCACCGCCGGAAAGAGAAAGAAGTTGTTATAGCTGATGCGGCTCACGCGTAGCCCGCTCAGTTCCAGCTTCAGCCGCAATTCGTCGGCAGTATAACGGCGCTGATGGGCGTTGATTTCGTCATTGTAGCTCCACAGCCACATGTAGGCCGGCGCTGTCACCAGGAGCACACCGCCCGGCTTGAGCACGCGCGCACACTCGGCAAAGACGCCCAGCTCGTCGGGGATATGCTCCACCGTGTCAAGCAGCGCTACCAGATCGAAGGTGGCGTCAGCGAAAGGTAGTGCGTCGCCCGATCCCTGGGCAGTTGTCACACCACGTTGCTGGGCAATGGGGATGGGGCGCGGGTTGTACTCGATATTCGTGACCTTGCCGTAGTGGGCAAGATGGTGCGCCATATTGCCCGCGCCGCCGCCGACGTCGAGCACCTGGCGTGTATCGGCGCGGCCGTTGGCGCCCAATTCGGCGTCAAGATATTTCAGAATCGCCCGCGTACGCCCGGCAAACCAGGCGTGTTTGTCCTCCTCCAGTATCGTCAAAACCGGCGTCGTCATAGATGCTCACTCACTATCTTTCTATTCGCTTCGTTATCAGGCGCTCGCCGCCAGTAATATCCAGGATGCGAACGGCTATCGTTGTCGGCAGGGCGGGCGCTTTCACGATATAACGCCCGGCAATTGTGGCGCGTTTCTTCAACGGCGCATCCGCCACCGTCACCCGCAAGAGCCTGCCATCGTAATCCGGATCGATGACGACGCTATCTACCAGCGCCAACCACGACGCAGCCGCGCCTGATGGATTGGCGCCTGTCGACAACGCCGGCACGCGCACGGCGTGCAGCGCAACCTCGATTGTAGCCGACGCGTTGTCGATCCGGGTAATTGAGAGGTCTACGTCCGGCGCTGCGACCTGGGGGAGCGGCGCTGCTGCATAGACAGTGAACGGCGCAGATTGTGCTTGCAAACGGCGAATGGTGGTCTGGATGGCGCCGTAGTTGGCGTCGCAGCCAATCCAGCGGCGACCAAGCTGTGCAGCGACGGCGGGCAGTGTGCCGGAGCCACAGAAGGGATCGAGCACCAGGTCGCCAGGGTCGCTGCCAGTTGTCAGGATGCGTGTGAGCAACGCCACGGTCTTCTGCGTCGGGTAGCCCAGGTCTTCGCCGGGCGTTGTGCCCAGACCGGGAATGTCGTCCCACACGTTGTCTACAGCGCGCTCCACCTGATAGCGATCAGGTCCGAGCCTGGTGAGATAGTACTTGACGCCGAGGTTGCCGCCATTGGAGGGGAAGACGCGCTGTGTGCTCTCATCGATCACGACGTGACCGCCATGAGGAGCATAGAGCCGACCCTCAGCATAGAGCGCTTTCAGGCGGGCAAACGAGTATGTGCCTGGATCCGAAGTGCGAAAGTAACCGAGTTCGTCGCGCATGAATTGTGCGGCGGCTTCGGCTTCCGTCAACACGATGCGCTTGCGCGGCGGGCGCCACCTGGTAGGCGCCGCGCGCTTGCGTGCATAGATCAGGATCGTGTGCGCGCTGTTGGGGAAATAGTGTGCGTTGACCTTCGCCCCGCGCGCAGTCTGAGAGCGCCAGGTGATCGTATTGAGATAGTTTTCGGCGCCAAAGACTTCGTCGAGCAAGCAGCGCAAGTGATGGGCGCGTCGATGGTCACAGTGCAGCCATAGGGCGCCATCCTCAGCCAACAGGTCGCGCAGCTGCGGCAGCCGGTCATAGATAAATTGCAGATAGGCGCCTTCTGGCCAGGCATCGGCGTACTGCGGCTGTTCCAGCACGATTGGATCGGCGCCGTTTTGTCGCGACTGGCGCAGCCGCACCTTGCGCGTCCACGTCACACCGCTGTCGTAGGGCGGGTCTGCATAGATCAGCCGCACCTGACCGGCCAGGCCGTTGTCGAGCAGGTGCGCCAGGATGGGCAGGTTGTCGCCGTAGTATAAGGCGTTGGTGAAGGACGCCTGCGGGGTGGAGAGGGCGCTAAAACGCTGTGGCTCGAAGCGTTCAATCGGCGTTGGTTGGGCGGCGGCCACAATGCCCGCCGCGCGTTTGCCCGGCCAGGAGAGCACAACGGACATAGCGGCGTCAGCGACGTTCAAAATAGTAGACCCACACCGGTTTGCTGTGGCGGAGACACCATTGCTCGCGATGTGTGGGGGCAAATATCCCAATGCGGTGCGCCAGGTCAGGATTGTGGGGGGTGAAGGCCGCGTGGCGCTCGACCAGGTAACGCACCAACTCGCCGTACTCGTGCACGTCGCTCTTGAAGTGAAGTAGACCGCCCGAACGCAACTTCGCTGCCAACAGATCGACGAAGGGCGGCGAGAAGAGGCGGCGCACCTTGTGTTCATTCTTCCACCAGGGATCAGGAAAGAGAATGTGCACGGCGTCGGCGCGACCATCGGCAATCACGCGCGGCAGGCTGAAACGCGCATCGTCATCGCTGAGCCAGAGATTGGCGGTGGCAAGTTGCGAGGGGTGAGGGGTGAGGAGTCTTGCCCTATGTTCAAGCGTCATCGGCTCGGTGGCGACCGGTGACGCAGTTGCACTCGCCCGTTCGATGCGCGCCAGCATCAGCCGCGTCGCCTTGATCTTAGTCTCGTAGCCGATGAAGAGACGTTCTGGGTGACGCAGTGCGCGATCGAGCAGAAAGTCGCCGCGTCCGAAGCCGATCTCGATCTCCAGCGGACGCTCCGATGCCAGCAGGCTATGGAGGACGGCGCCGTTGCCGCTGCGCTCATCATCCAGCGCCAGCGCCCGGAAAAAGGGGCGGTCAAGTCCCCACGCTGGCAGCAGGTGCGCACCGGGCCGCTTGTGTGGGTCACCGCCAATCAGCCCTTTGCCAGCCTCCCAATCGGCATAGGCCTGAGCGCGATCACGATCGGTCAGTTCTTCCCAGGTGAAGTCCATGCGGCCCTGGGAGAATGTGGTTGGGGTGTAGCCAATTGTTGACATCTTTGAGGGCGCTCAACGATTACTCAAGTGTGAGGACGAACTGGTCTCTGGCAACTGGATCATAATTGCAGCTTGCGCGCAATCGCCTCTTTCACCACCTTGACATCCGCCGGCAGATAGACGGGTGGATTCGCCAGTTCGCTCTCAACCTCGTCCAGCTTGCCCTCGTGATACCCGACCTTGAAACTGGTGAACTTCAACCCATGCGCCGTCGAGATGACAACCACGCGATCGCTGGCTTTGACTTCGCCACGCGCCACCAGCTTGAAGAGCGCCGCCAGCGCTACGCCGGTGTGGGGGCAGGTGTACATGCCGGTGAGATCGGCGCGCGCGGCGGCGTTCGCCAGCTCATGTTCGGTGACGGCTTCAACCAGTCCATTGGTCTCAACCACCGCTTGCACCGCCTTTTCATAGCTCACCGGGTCGCCGATCTGAATGGCCGAGGCGAGCGTCTTGTCGGCGTGGATCGCTACTTTCTCCGCAAAGCCGTTGAGAAAACTGCGGTAGAAGGGGTTGGCTTTGTTCGCTTGCGCCGCCACCAGGCGCGGCATCTTGTTGATCAATCCCAGATCGCGCATCAGCTTCAGCCCTTTGTAGAGCGCGCTGATGTTGCCGAGGTTGCCAACCGGAATGACGATCCAATCTGGGACTTCCCAGTCGAACTGGCGCACGATCTCGATGCCGACAGTCTTTTGCCCTTCGATGCGAATGCTGTTCATCGAGTTCGCCAGATAGATGCTGTTATCCTGTGTCACCTCCTTGACGATGCGCATACAGCCATCGAAGTCGGTGTCGAGCGCCAGCACATGCGCGCCGTTCGCGACCGGCTGGATCAATTGCGCCGTGCTCACCTTGCCGGAGGGCAAAAAGATGATCGCTGGGATGCCAGCCGCCGCTGCGTAAGCCGCCAACGCCGCTGAAGTGTCGCCCGTGCTCGCCGCCGCCACCGCCTGGACCGGGCTGCCGCCATTTGCCATCATCTGCTTGACAACGCTGACCAGCACGGTCATGCCCAAATCCTTGAAACTGCCGGTGTGACTGTTGCCACAGAGCTTGATCCACAAGTCGGGCAGGCCAATCTCGCGCCCTAACCGTTCCGCCCAGAAGAGATTGGTGTTGCCTTCGTACATGCTGACAACATTCTCGTCGCGCAGATCGGGCATCACCCACTCGCGCATTCCCCATACGCCGCTGCCAAAGGGCCAGATCGACGTACCCGCGCGACGCTCGAAGAGTTGCTTCCAGTCCTCGGCGCTCCGGTCGCGCAGTGCGTCGACGTCGTGGTGCACCTCCAGCAACCCACCGCATGTCGGGCAGGTGTACATCACATCATAGACAGAGTATTCGCCCGGACAGCCACGAAAACAACGGAAATGAGCGTTATAGGTTTGAACAGAGGCTGGCGCAACTTCGGCTAACATTCAGATCGATCCTCTTCAGTTGATGGACGCGTTTCATCTGCTGTAAAATCTACTGACTGATTGTACCATACCGTAGAGTTGCTTCCCACTCATTCAACCCCAAAAAAGATAGGAAAGAGGCACGGAAAGGAGTGTCAAGATGTTTCCCAACGACTTCCATATCAACCTTGCTGACCTGGCATTTGTTGGGACAGAACTTGCCCGTCCCGAAAGCGTGTTAGCTGAACCCGATGGCACCCTATGGTGTTCGGATGCACGCGGCGCCGTGATGCAAATCGCCCCCGACGGCAAACAGACGTTGTTGGGCGCCCAAGGGCACGAACCCAATGGGCTGGCGATGAGCGCGGATCGACGTACACTTTATATCGCCAATATTGGCGACGGGCGCGTCTATCGTATGGATCGCGAGGGCAACGAACAGCTGTTACTGGAAGGCGTAGATGGCTTGTCATTGCTCGGCGCCGCCAACTTCGTCTACGTTGATAGTTGCGACCGTCTCTGGCTCTCGGTTTCATCGCGCGAACTGCCGTGGTGGCCAGCGGTGCAGCAGCCGCGTCCCGACGGTTACCTTGTGCGCATCGATGATCGCGGCGCCAAGATCGTCGCTGATCAACTCTACTTTCCTAACGAAGTGCGCATGAACCACGACGAGACCTATCTGTACGTGGCGGAGACAATGATGCGCCGCATCGTGCGGTATCCAGTGCTGGGAGATGGCGCGCTGGGTGTGCAGGAGGTCGTTGCGCCCGGTGATTTAGGACATGGCGCATACGTAGATGGCTTTGCCTTTGATGGGGAAGGAAATCTGTGGGTGACGTTGATCTTGCGGAATGAAATTGTGGTCATCACACCGGAGGGCGATGTCCACACCGTTTTGTCGGATGTCAACCAGGCGGCGGTCGATCATGCTGTGGCGAAACTGGCGGAGGGATCGCTGGCGCCGATGGATATGCTCGCATGCGCTGGGGCAACTTTGCAGTTGCCCGCCAGCATTGCCTTTGGAGGCGCTGACTTGCGCACGGTTTACATCGGTTCGTTGGGGATGCAACGGCTGCCGACGTTCCGTGCGCCCATTCCCGGTTTACCCATGCGCCACTGGGGTTGAGACGACTCGTTGTCTTTTCGGCGCTCCATGGACTTTCGACGTTGAAGACCGGATTTCCAGGCACAGGAAACCCGGTCTTCCGTCTCACATCCTGTTACGCAATGTCGTCGAAATACTCCATCTCTTCCATGCTCCAGCGTTCAGGTGAGCGCCAGAGACCGGAGAGCAGCAACTCGCGGAGGAAGGTCATCTCTTTGGGCAGTCGGTCGTAGAGCTTGAAGAAGAGGTCGTCATGAGAGGCGATCTCCTTTGTCCATTCGTCGCGATCGATCGTCATGATGGCGTCGAAGTCGTGGCGAGAGAAGTTCTCTAGCCCACGCCAATCCAGGTGCTCGTAGCGAGGCACCCAACCCAACGGGCACTCGACGCCCAGGCTTTTCCCACGCACGCGCTCGACGATCCACTTGAGGACGCGCATGTTGTCGCCAAAGCCTGGCCACAGGAAGTTGCCGTTGACGTCGCGGCGGAACCAGTTGACATTGAAGATGCGCGGCGGATTCGGAATATGGCGGCCAAAGTCCAACCAGTGGTTGATATAGTCGCCCATGTGGTAACCACAGAAGGGCAGCATGGCGAAGGGGTCGCGGCGCACCTCGCCCATCTTGCCAAACGCGGCGGCGGTCATCTCCGACCCCATCGTAGCCGCGCCATAGACGCCAAACGCCCAGTTGAAGGACTGATAGACGAGCGGCACCACGCTGCTGCGGCGGCCCCCAAAAATGAAGGCCGAAATCGGCACACCCTGTGGATCGTCGTAGGCCGGGTCGACCGAAGGACATTGGCTGATCGGCGCCGTGAAGCGGGCGTTGGGATGCGCCGCCTTGCGCCCACTGTCCGGCGTCCAATCCTGCCCCTGCCAGTCGATCAGATGGGCGGGCGGCTCATCGGTCATACCTTCCCACCAGACGTCGCCATCGTCCGTCAGGGCGACGTTGGTGAAGATGGTGTTGGCGCGGATCGAATCCATGGCGTTGGGATTGCTCTTGTAGTTGGTGCCGGGCGCCACGCCAAAGAGACCGGCCTCCGGGTTGATGGCGTAGATGCGGCCATCGCTGTTGGGTTTGATCCAGGCGATGTCGTCACCAATAGTCTTCACTTCCCAGCCTTCATCCTGGAAGGGTTTGGGCGGGATGAGCATAGCGAAGTTGGTCTTGCCGCAGGCGCTGGGGAAAGCTGCCGCAACATAGGTCTTGCGACCATCTGGACTCTTGACGCCCAGGATCAGCATGTGCTCTGCCAGCCAACCTTGCTCACGCGCCAGCACGGACGCGATGCGCAGCGCAAAGCATTTCTTGCCCAATAGCGCATTGCCGCCGTAGCCAGAGCCATAGCTCCAGATGGTGCGCTCTTCTGGGAAATGTACGATGTATTTCTGCGCCGGGTCAGGGTTGCAGGGCCAGGGAACATCCTTTTGACCTGGTTCCAGCGGCATTCCCACCGAATGCAGGCAGTATACAAACTCGCCGTCGCCCAATGCATCGAGCACGGCGCGCCCCATACGCGTCATGATACGCATATTCACAACAACGTAGGGCGAGTCAGTCAACTGGATGCCAATGTGCGAGATCGGCGAGCCAATCGGTCCCATGCTGAAGGGGATCACATACATCGTGCGACCACGCATTGAGCCGTCGAAACGCGGGCGCAGCTCTTCCTTCATCTTGCGGGGATGCACCCAGTTGTTGGTAGGGCCAGCGTCGCCGCGGCTCAAGGAGCAGATGAAGGTGCGGTCTTCCACACGGGCAACATCGCTGGGATGTGAGCGCGCCAGAAAACTATGCGGCCGTTTCTCTGGATTCAGCCGGATGAATGTGCCGCTGGCAACCATTTCCTCACAGAGGCGATCGTACTCTTCCTGCGAGCCGTCGCACCAATGCACCGCATCCGGCTTGCACAGTTGGATCTTCAGTTCTACCCACCGGCGAAGCTCTTCGTTTTTTACATAATCTGGTATTGCGTAATTCATAGGTTCCTGTCTTTCATCGTTTACGGAATGCCCGTGCTGCCTTGTACGCATCAAGATCTGCCACGAACGCAACTATACCGTACTTTGCTTAGGTGTCCAAGTGACACTTAACCTGCAGAATGTCGGGACGATTGCCCCAAACTGAACGTCAATGTGTTATCCTGGAAAAAGGTATCGTTGGCGGAGTGACAGCAACATGCAGGCGTGAATGTCACTGCTGGAGGTCGATACATGTCCGAGGAGCGTCAGGCAACACTCATTTATAACCCACATGCCGGCTTTGATGACTGGCAATCACATGTTGCGGCGACCGCTGAGTACTGGCAAGCGCATGGTTGGGCGGTCACGCTGCGGCAGACCGAGTATCCCGCCCATGCGACCGAGCTAGCCGCCGCCGCTGTGCGTGCCGGTCATCGTCTGGTGTTGGCGGCTGGCGGCGATGGCACGCTGCATGAGGTGGCAAATGGGCTGCTCGGTTCGCCGACAGTCTTGGCGCCGTTGCCTGCCGGCACCACCAATTGCCTGACGCGCGATCTGGGATTGCCATCGCCAGGCGCGGGCAACCCGCATTGGCTCCTCGACGCCTCAGAACGTCTGTTAGCTGGCGCTGTGCAAGCAATGGATGTCGGTGAGTGTAGCAATGGGCGCTCTTTTTTGTTGTGGGCGGCGGTGGGGCTGGACAGTCGTATCGTGGAGCGTGTGGAGCCGCGTTCGCGTCTCCTCAAACGTTTTGGCATCGCTGGATATTTTGCCAAGGCGGCATTGCCTTTTCTGCTCTACCAGGGTGGGCGCACACGCGTCAGCGTCGACAATGAGACGGTGGAGGGTGACATGCTGGCGGTGATCGTGAGCAACACGCGCCTCTACGCTGGGGGGCTGTTCAACCTTAGCCCCCAAAGCGTTTTTGACGACGGCAGGCTGGACATCTGGATTCTGCGTGGCCGCTTCTCACCGCGTATGCTGGTGCACAGCGCATTCATCATGACCGGGCGTCACGCCTATCGCCCCGACATCATCCACTTGGCCGGGCGTCATGTGATCATCGAAACGGAGACGGCGCAACCCTATCATCTCGACGGAGAATTGAACCGCAGTACGCCAATCACGTGTACGGTGGAGCCGGGCTTTCTACGGATTTTGGCGCCGGAAGGTGCGCCGTACAGTGTGTTTGAACAGGCGGGCGTGACATTGGGGCAATATATCGAAAAGCTCAATGCGTCACTCGCCACCAATGACCAGTGACGCATTGACGAGCAACGTCGTGCTTACCTGTTCTTCTTGAAGTAGACATCAGCATAGACGGCAAGGACGAGCACGCCACCCTTGACCAGATACTGCCACGCCGGCGCCACATTGAGCATCTGCAAGCCGGTGGTCAGGCTCGACATGATCAGCGAACCGATCAGGGCGCCAAAGACGGTGCCGACGCCGCCTAATGTCGAGGTGCCGCCGAGGATGGCGCTGGCGATGGCGTCAAGCTCATAGCCTTGCCCAGCGGCGGTAGTGCCATACCCGACGTAAGAAGCCAGCACGATGCCAGCAATACCGGAGAGCAAGCCCATCAGCACGAAGATCAGGAAGATGCTGCGCCGGATGTTGATGCCAGAGAGGCGCGCCGCCTCACGATTGCCACCGATGGCGTAGGCATAGCGACCAAAGCGCGTGTTGTTCGACACATACGCCATGATCATTGCAGTGATGGCCAGGAGCAGGACAGGCGTCTGCACCCCACGATACTGATTGACCCAGTAGACATAGCCTACGACGAGCAACGAAAAGAAGATTGTCACCGTCAATTCCAGACCGAGATTGGGGAGTTCAAACCCGTGGCGCGCGCGACTCTGCCGGCTGCGAAACATGTTCCAAAAGAGGAACACGACCACGATCGCTGCAATGACCCACCCGGCAATCGGCGGTAGATAGCCCTGTGCAATCTCCGAGAAGTAGGGCTGATTGGCGGGGATGGTCTTACCTTGTGTCACTAGCAAGATCAGACCGTTGAGAACGAACATGCCGCCCAACGTCACGATGAAGGCAGGCACATTGAGAAAAGCAATAATATAACCTTGCAACACGCCAAACAGCACACCCACGCCGACGCCGATGATGACCGACAACGTCGCTGCAATCAGTGGTTGATCCGGCATCATCTGGTACCAAACATTCGCCTGGAAGTAGGCGGCCACTACGGACACAAAGCCTGCCAGCTTCCCCACCGAAAGGTCGATGTTGCCGGTGACGATCACGAAGACCATACCAATCGCCAGGAAGGAGGTGACGGTCATCTGGCGGAAGAGATTCGACACATTTTGCGCCGTGAAGAAGGCGCCGTTGGTCAGCACGGCAAAGAGAATCCAGATTGCCACGAGCGCCAGAATGATGGTGTAGGTCTGGATATTGCTACGAAAGCGTTTGCCTAATTCGGCGCCAAGCCCTGCGCTGGGTTTAGGGGTGTTGACATTCGTGGACACAGCCATACAATTTGCTCCTCAGTCTCGGTTTAAGCAGCCACAAGTTCATCGGCAATGCCGGTCGCCAACGCCATGATCCGTTCCTGCGAGGCTTCGGCAATCTCCAGTGTGCGTGTTGAGCGCCCTTCGTGCATGACCATGATGCGGTCGCTCATGCCCAGCACTTCTTCCAACTCACTCGAAATCATGATGATCGACACACCGCGTTCGGCCAGGTCGTTCATTAGTTTATAGATTTCGTACTTGGCGCCTACGTCGATGCCGCGCGTTGGATCATCCATGATGAGAATTTTGGGGTTGGACAGCAGCCACTTGGCAATGACAACCTTTTGTTGGTTGCCGCCGGAAAGCGAATCGACGCGCACCTGAAGGTTGGGGGCTTTGACGGCCAACGCCTTCGCCTGCTGCGTCGCAGCCGCCAGTTCGGCGTCGCCATCGATGCGCATGAAACCAGAAAATTGATCCAGGTTTGCCAGTGAGATGTTTTTGAGAATCGATTGCATCAACACCAGCCCCTGTCCCTTGCGATCTTCCGGCACCAGGCTAATGCCTTTGTGCATGGCGTCACGTGCATCGCTGACGCGAATCTCTTGCCCTTCCAGCTTGATGCTGCCGCCCGTGATCTTGCCGTATTCGCCAAAGATCGTCGTGACAAGTTCGGTGCGTCCTGACCCCATCAACCCTGCAATGCCCAGGATTTCGCCGCGTCGCAGATTGAAGGTGACGCCATTGAGCACTTTACGGCTAGTCTCGTTCGGATCGACGGCGTGCAGATCGGTCACCTCGAATATGACTTCGCCAGGTTGACGGTGGCCGCGCGGGAAGCGCTCTTTCATCTCGCGACCGACCATGTAGCTCACCAGCTTTTCTTGCGTCAGCTCCCTGGTGGGCAGAGTCGCCACCGTCTTGCCGTCGCGTAAAATTGTGACCGAATCCGTGATCCGGAAGAATTCTTCGAGTTTGTGGGTAATGTAAATGCAGGTGACGCCGTGGCTGCGCAGATTCTCCAGAATCTCCATCAGCTTGTCGATCTCGCTCTCGGTCAGCGCACTGGTTGGCTCATCGAGGATCAAAATTTTGGCGTTTTCGGACAGGGCTTTGGCGATCTCCACCATCTGCATTTTGCCGACGCCCAGGTATTTGACAACGGACTGCGGCGATACATCCAGGCGATATTTCGCTAGAATGTCGCGCGTGTCGGCGTAGAGCTTATTCCAGTCAATCGAACCCCGCTCGACTGGCTCCTTGCCCAAAAAGACGTTCTCACCCACCGTCATGTTGGGGACAAGGGTCAGCTCCTGGTAAACGATGGCGATCCCTTCTTCACGCGCCTGACGAATGGCGCCGACGCCGAGGTTGAGTTCTTTGCCGTCGTAGATAATCGTTCCTTCGTAGTCGCCGTGCGGATAGACGCCCGACAAAATCTTCATCAAAGTCGATTTGCCGGCGCCGTTCTCACCGCACAGCCCATGAATTTCACCGCGCCGAATCTGGATCGACACGTTGTCCAGCGCGGTGACGCCGGGGAAACGCTTGGTGACATTACGAATATCAAGAATGATGTCGTCGCTCACTGCTTGCTCCTGTTGGCCAGGTCACTTTGCCTGCGGGACAGGCGCCCGAAAGGTGTGCTTCCAGGTGTCGCATAGAGAAACCCGGCGCCCTGTTCTGAGCAGGACGCCGGGCTTGGGTCTCGACTATCTACCGATCAGGGCTTGGGCGGGCGCTGATCTTCAGGAATGTCGCGGTAGACGTCGTCATACGATTGGAAGCCGTTGGCGACGCACAGTTCGTGGACATTGTCCTTGTTGACCTGCTCAACCGGCAGGAAGAGCGCCTTGACATTGCCCTGCAACGCATCGTTGAGGGTCAACTCCGCCAGGGTGTATTCCTGCAGTCCCTCCACAGGCTGACCCTTGAGCAATGCATCGACCATGTCGACCGCGATCGGGGCCAGGTTGCGAATGTCTTTGAGGATCGAGACGGTCAGTTGCCCCTTGACGATGCTGTTGCAGCCGTCGGCGGTGGCGTCCTGGCCTGAAATCGGAACTTTGCCTGCCAGACCCTGTGCATTGAGCGCTTGCAGCGCACCGAGCGCCGTGCCGTCATTGGAGGCCACCACCGCATCGATGTCGTTATTGACGCTGGTCAGGATGTTCTCCATCAGCTTCAAGGCATTGGCCGGGTCCCAGTTTTCCACCCACTGGTCAGCCACAATTTCGACCTTGCCGGCTTCAACCAGCGGATCGACGATCAAGTCCTGCCCCTGGCGGAAGAGAATGGCGTTGTTGTCGGTCGGGCTGCCACCCAGCTTGACAACGCGCGCCGGCCCATTGGCGGCCACGTCCCAGTTCTCGATGTCAAGCGCCTTCATGACGCCATCGGCCTGTTGACGACCGACCTCGACGTTGTTGAAGGAGATGTACCCGGCGATATTCGGGGACTTGATCAGGCGGTCATAGGCGACCACGACGACGCCTGCCTCAGCGGCCTTGTCTACTGCCGTCACGGCGGCGTCACCATCTTCAGCAACGATGATCAACGCCTTAGCGCCCTGGCTGACCATGTTGTCGATCTGGTCGTTTTGCAGCTTGACGTCGTGGTTGGCTTCCTGGCTTAGGACTTCATAGCCTTTGGCCTCGAGCAGTCCGCGTAGGATCACTTCCTCGTTCTTCCAGCGTTCGGTGGCAAAGTCAGAGAAGGAGAGACCGACCTTGATCTTCTCGCCCGCTGGCGCCGCCGCCTCACCACCACTCGCTGGCGCCGCCGCCTCACCGCCACCCGCTGGCGCCGCAGCTGGCGCAGTACACGCCATCACGATGCTGGCGATCATGGCAAGCACAATCAACAGCGATACTTTTCTGTGCATACAAAGCCTCCATTGTCTAGATGAGATTGATTGACAGACTTCACAAAGTTGTAGAACGAAGCAAGCTCTGGACATCATGGGGTGCTGCCCGGCGCTCCCTTCGCAAGACACAGTTATGGTAGGATTGCAGTGCTGGCGCTGCTGAGAAAACTGGTGGAGAAACTGTCAGCGAACCGAAATGCGGAATCGGTGCGCATCTGTTACAATCGACGCAAGCCTGTTGCGCAGGAGATGTTTGGATCGCGCTCAAGTTTGATAGTGTTCGAGAGCAGCACACATTGGATGCAGTACACACTGGACGAGGAAGGCAAATCATGAAAGTTCTTGTTACCGGCGGCGCCGGTTATATCGGCAGCATTACTGTCGAGCAGTTGATCAAAGGCGGCGATGAAGTCGTCGTCTTCGACAACCTTTATCAGGGTCACCGCGACGCCGTCCATCCTGACGCCGTCTTTGTGTTGGGCGATCTCCAAGATCGCAGCGCCATTGACGCTGCACTGGCAACGCACCAACCGGACGCGATCATGCACTTCGCCTCCTACACGCTGGTTGGGGAGTCGATGCAGCATCCCTTCATGTACATCGGCGACAACGTCACCAACGGCCTCAACTTGCTGCAGAGCGCGCTGGCGCACGGCGTCAAGAAGTTCATCCTGTCGTCCACCGCCAATCTGTTTGACAAGCCGGAGCGAATGCCGATCGATGAGAACGAGCGTATCATCCCCGGCAGTCCTTATGGCGAATCCAAAAACATCCTGGAGCGCATCCTGTACTGGCTGGATCGCACGCAGGGAATGCGCTATGCCTGCCTGCGCTACTTCAACGCGTGTGGCGCCTCCGCAGAACGCGGCGAACACCACGACCCGGAGACGCACATCATCCCGTTGATCCTGCAGGTCGCGCTCGGTCAGCGTCCCGATTTCGCAATCTTTGGCGACGACTACCCCACTCCTGACGGCACCTGTGTGCGCGACTATGTGCATGTCGTCGATTTGGCGCAGGCGCATATCCTGGCGCTGCGCGCACTCGATGCGGGCAGTCGCACCTACAATCTGGGCAATGGGCGAGGCTTTAGCGTCAAGGAGGTGATCGAAACCGCGCGCGCTATTACTGGCCACCCTATCCCTACGCGCGTGGTGGCGCGGCGCCCTGGCGACCCGGCGGTGCTGGTCGCCAGTAGTGAGAAGATTCGCCGTGAGCTAGGTTGGTCGCCGCAGTATCCGGACCTGCGCACGATCATGGAAATGGCGTGGAACTGGCATGTGACGCATCCGCACGGCTATGCAAAGTAGGGGTGCGTCAAGTTGGGCGAGAGGGGAATAGGAGCTTCCCTGAGCGTGGATTCACTCACCGGAGCGCCATAGAAAAGCGGGCGGCATGTCGCCGCCTGCTTTTCTATGGCGCTAGCCGCATCGATCAGGCAGCAACCTTCTCTGGCTCGGCTACTTCCACCAACTCCATTTCGATGTCGATTTGGATATCCTTACCGACCAACCAGCCGCCTGTTTCCAGCGCCGCATTCCAGGTTAGCCCCCAATCTTCACGATTGATCTTGGTGCTGGCGCTAAAACCGTGGCTCACCGTGCCCCATGGGCTTTTGGCGTTGCCCTGGTATTCCACTGCCAGCACAACCGGCTTGCTAACGCCTGCGATTGTCAGGTCACCGTGCAACTTCGCTGTATTGTCGCCACCCAATTCAACCTTGGTGCTCTTGAAGGTGATTGCGGGATATTGCACAACGTTCAAGAAATCGGGCGAACGCAGATGACCATCGCGTTGTTCGTCCTTGGTATTGATGCTTGCTGCATCGATGGTAATGTCGACCGTCGTGTTGGCCGGGTTGGCCAGATCGAGCGCCACGACGCCACCCCATTTTTCGAAGACGCCGCGCACCTTCGAAACCATCATGTGCCGAACTGAGAATTGAATTTCCGAATGCTTGTTGTCGATCTGAAATGGCATGATTGCGTCTCCTTCACATCCTTTATGGTGCTGGTGTTTATCTGTTCTGCTAGTTGAGCTTGTGAGTCAGTCGTCCTGTTACTCACTACAAAATATAGTTTAATATCAAAATATTTTATGTGGAAATTTATACATTCCCCAAATGTGTTTTTTCGAATTGATCTGGCTTCCTCACCGTGATACGCCTTTGCTCACGTATGGGGGCGCACAGAAGTCGCTCTGAGCATTGCAGCGCACCAAGACTAAGTGCCTATCCGAATAACTGATGATATACTTTGTGCATGGTCAAGAAGAATGAACGAACTCG
>CZCA01000126.1_pt1 | contig 56802 bp, 50 predicted proteins | sample 591981 | NCBI WGS metagenome assembly CZCA01 (sample SAMEA3556810, study PRJEB10932) | anaerobic digester metagenome | reverse complement strand
GATGCGCACGGAGACCACATCGGCCAACATGCCTTTGATGACGGCGGCGCGGATAAAGGTCAGATCGAACTCGGCCAGATCGCCCTCAGCGGTTAGTTCGACATCTCCCATCCCCTGTGCGCCCAGTTGCTTCATGAAGCGCCCCATGCGCTCCGCCAGATCAATGTCTGTGCGCCCAGTTGCTTCATGAAGCGCCCCATGCGCTCCGCCAGATCAATGTAGGGCACCAGAAATTCCAGGTCTTTGGGCGGGATGATCGGCGCGTTGACGGCGTAGCGCGCAGGGCGATCATTGAGCACATCGAGCACTTGCAGCGCTACATCCTCCGCCACCTTCTCCTGCGCCTCTACCGTGCTGCCACCTAGATGAGGCGACAAGATGATGTTGGGGCAGCCGCGCAGCGGGCTGTCGGCCTCCAACGGCTCGTGCTCGTAGACATCCAGTGCGGCGCCCGCCAGACGGCTTCGAGCAGCGCCTGCTCATCGACGATGCCGCCGCGCGCTACGTTGATCAGGCGGGCCGTCGGCTGCATGAGCGCCAGCCGCTCCCGATTGATCAGGTGGCGCGTTTGTGGCGTCAGCGGCACGTGCAGCGTTAGAAAGTCGGCGCGCGCTACTAATGTGTCGAGATCGACTAACTCGACGCCGCGCTGTGAGGCATAGTCAGCTGTGACATAAGGATCATAGGCCATGACGGACATGCCCAATCCTTGTGCGCGGCGCACAACTTCCTGGGCAACGCGCCCCAGCCCGACGGTGCCGAGGAGTTTGCCGCGCACCTCGACGCCCATGAATTTGTCGCGTTTCCATAAGCCAGCGCGCACGTGGGCATCGGCTTGGGGAATGTTACGCGCCAGCGCCATCAGCATGGCGATCGTATGTTCAGCGGCGGCGACGACATTGCCGGTCGGCGCATTGACGACAATGACGCCAGCCTGCGTTGCGGCTTCGACGTCGATGTTGTCAACGCCAACGCCGGCGCGACCGACGACCCGCAGCCGCGTCCCGGCGCGCAACACCTCTGCCGTGACTCGCGTGGCGCTACGCACCAACAGTGCATCGTAGTCAGGAATGATCGCAAGCAGACGCTCGGGCGACAACCCGGTTTGCTGATCGACCTCGACGTTTGGGGCGGCGCGTAACGCCGCTAACCCTACATCGGACATGCTATCGCTGACAAGCACTCTGAATTGATTTGTCATAAAATTCTTACTCCGCGCAATTATGTCATCATTATCTATCGACTATGGTTGTTGATCTTCATCGTTACATCGAGGTTGGCGCACTGATGCCCATCAACTGGAGTGTTTTGGCCAGACCGATGCGCGCCGCCTGGCTAAGCTGGAGTCGCGCCGCACTGAGCGCAGGCTCGGTGGCGTCGACCACCTTGCAGTCGCGATAAAAGGCGTTGAATGACTTCGCCAGATCAACAGCATAGTGGGTCAGGTTGTGAGGCGACAGCTTTTCGACGGCCATCTCGATCTGCTCTTCCAACTCCAGCAGTTTGCGAATCAAAGCCAGCTCCGAGGCGTGCGTCAGCAGGGTGGAGTCGGGTGTCACGGCAACGTTGCGCAACCCTTCTGCCTCCGCCTTTGCCAGGATCGAACAGATGCGCGCGTGGCTGTATTGCACGAAGTACACGGGGTTCTCGTTGGAGGTCTGCGCTGCCAGGTCGAGGTCGAACTCGATGGTGCTCTCAGGCCCGCGCGTCAACAGGTTGAAGCGCACGGCGTCGGCGCCGACTTCATCAACGACTTCACCGATGGTGATGATCGCACCGCGTCGTTTGCTGAGCTTGACTTCCTGGCCGTTGCGGATCAGCTTGACCAGACCGTGTAAGACGATGGTCAGTCGCGCCGGGTCCAGCCCCAGCGCCGTCATAACAGCCGCCATGCGCGGCACGTGCCCCTGATGATCCACCCCCCAAATGTTGACGACATGGTCGAAGCCGCGCACGATAAATTTGTCATAATGGTAGGCGATGTCGCTGGCAAAGTAGGTGGGGGCGCCGTTGGAGCGGATAACAACCTCATCTTTGTCAACTTTCGGATAGTGACTGGCAAGAAACCAGAGGGCGCCATCGCGTTCGCCAATATCGCCTTTGGCGCGCAGCAGGTCGAGCACTTCCTGGACAAGCCCGCGATCGTAGAGCGATTGCTCGCGGAACCACTGGTCGTATTCAATGCCGAGCTTGCGCACTTCCTGTTGCAGCGCCTCGAGTACAAGCTCTTCGCCGAGCGGCTTGAGCTGAGCAATTGCGTCCGCTTTGGGCATCTGTAGAAAACGATCTCCATAGCGGTCGGCAAGCGTTTGCGCGTAGCCAAGCATATACTCGCCCTGATAGCCGTCAGCCGGGATCGCTTCATCATGACCAAAGTGCTGGGCGTAGCGCGCATAAAGCGTCGCGGCGAAGATGTTGAACTGGTTGCCAGCGTCATTGACATAAAACTCACGCTGTACACGATAGCCTGCAGCTTCCAGCACATTTGCCAGGGTGTCGCCAAGTACGGCATTGCGCGCGCCGCCATAGTGCACTGGTCCGGTCGGGTTTGCGCTCAAGTATTCGACCTGCCAGTAGGCGCCATTGCCCAGATCGATGTTGCCAAACTGGTCACCGGCCTGCACGATTGTCTCCACCTGTCGTTGCAGCCATGTATCAGCCAGATGGATGTTGATGAAACCCGGTCCGGCGATTTCGACGCGCCCGATCGGCCCGTCTGCCGGGATGTGGTTGGCGATGAGCTGAGCGATGGCGCGCGGATTGCTGGCATGTCCGGCCTTGCGCAGGGTGGACCCCATGATCATGGCGACGTTCGTGCTGTAGTCGCCATGATCGGCTTGCTTAGGACGCAACACCTCGATGGTGGGCAAGTCGACGGTTGGCAAGAGACTGCTTCTCTGGGCGGCGGTCAGCGCGTGGGCGATGGCCGCGCGGATCTGGTCACGAATCATGAGGGATACTCAACTTTCTAGCATTTTGCATCAGCAACCACCCGCCGTTTTATACGCTGGTCAGGTCACGCCAATTGGGGCCAACTTCGACATCGACCTTGAGTGGCGCTACCAGGGTGTACGCAGCCGACATGGTGTTGCGCACCAGCGTCACGACAGCGGCCTGTTCTTCTGGGGGTGTCTCTAGCACCAGTTCATCATGCACTTGCAGCAGCAAGCGTGTTCGATAGGCGCCGGCTCGCAGCTGTGCATGCAGCCGGATCATGGCGATCTTCATGATGTCCGCCGCCGTGCCCTGGATCGGCGCATTGATGGCCGCGCGTTCCACTGCTGCACGCTGATTGAAGGGCAGGCGTCCGCTCAGCAACTCTGGGAAGAAGCGCTTGCGTCCCAGCAACGTTTGTACATAACCTGTTGTGCGCGCCTGTTCGAGCGTACGGTCAAGAAAGCCGCGAATGCGCGGATAGCTCTGAAAGTACTGATCGAGAAATTGGCGCGCCTGCTCGCGCGTTAGTTCAGTGCGGCTGCTCAGACCGAACTCACTGACGCCGTAGATCGTAGCGAAGTTGATCGTCTTGCCCAACCCGCGCTGCGCACGCGTGACTTCCTCGATCGGCACACCAAAGAGTTTGGCGGCCGTCACGGCGTGGATGTCCTGGTCTGCACGGAATGCCTCGATCAAGGCCGTCTCATTGGCCATGTGCGCCAGGACGCGCAGCTCGACCTGGCTGTAGTCTGCCGAAATCAGCTGCCAGCCCGGCGGCGCCACGATCGCGCGGCGAATTTCGCGCCCGATGTCGGTGCGAATGGGAATGTTTTGCAGGTTTGGGTTGCTGCTGCTCAGGCGCCCGGTGACAGCCCCAGTCTGGCTAAAGCTAGTGTGTAGCCGCCCCGTCTGTGGGTTGACCAGCGCTGGCAACGCATCGATGTAGGTGCTGCGCAGCTTTTCCAACTGGCGCTGCTCCAGGATGATTGCGATCACGCGTTGTTGCGCCGTGGATAACTCGTCGCCATACGCTGCCAGCGTCTCCAGCGTATCGACAGCCGTGCTATAGTGGCCGGAAGCTGTCTTCTTTAGCCCGCGCGTGGGGAAGCCCAATTCTTCGAACAGAACCTGGCTCAACTGCTGGGTGCTGCGCAGGTTGAACTCATGGCCGACCACCTCGAACAAGCGCTGTTCGAGTTCGGATAGCCTCTTGGTGAATTCCACCGACATCTGGGCAAGAAAGTCGGTGTCGAGCAGGACGCCCGCCATTTCCATGTCGGTCAGCACGGGTAGCAGTGGACGTTCGATGCTCTCGTAAAGCATCTGAAGTCCTGATTCGTGTAGTCGCGGCTGGAATATCTGAAAGAGCTGGATGGTGGCGTCAACGTCGGCGCCACAATAGGCTGCCGCCAGGTCAATGGCAACCTGGTCGATGGTGATCTGCTTGCGCCCGCTGCCGATTAACTCGGTCAATTCTGTCATCTTCCAACCGAGTTCGGCGTCTGCCAGGGCTTTGAGACCCAGTGCGCGGCTGGCCGGGTCGAGCAGCCACGCCATCAAGAGCGTGTCGTCGATGACGCCGGTGATGTCCAACCCATGACGTCGCAGGACGGTGAGGTCGTATTTTGCGTTATGGGCGACGAAGGTGCGCGCAGCATCGTTGAAGATAGGTTGCAATACCGCGCACACCGATGGCCACTCAAGCTGAATGCCCTCGGCGTGCGCCACAGGGATATAGGCTGTCTGGCCGGGCGCCCATGCCAGTCCTAGCCCCACGAGCGCTGCCTGCATCGCATCGGTGGCGGTCGTCTCAACGTCGAAGGCGATGCGTTCGGCGCTGTGCAACGCTGCGATCAACTCGGCCAGCCGTGCCGGGTCGTTCACGACCAGCACGCGGCGATCCGCGGTGGGCGTCGGGATGGGCTGGGCAGCGGGCGCAGCTGGCGTTGCTGGCGCTGCAAAGAGCGCCATTTGCCCATCTTCGGTGGCGTTTTGCGGTGGTGATGTGGGCGTGGTGCGCGAGGAAGCCGGCAATTCCTTGAGCAGGCTGCGGAACTCCAACTCGTCAAAGAGAGCGATGACGGCTTCCGGGTCGTAGTCGCGTGTGGCGCACTGCGCTGGGTCAAAGGCCAGGTCGAGGTCGGTGCTGATCGTGACCAGGCGACGATTGTGCATCACTTGCGTTTGGGCGTCGAGCAGCGCCTGGCGCGTCTTTGGCCCGTTGATCGCGTCGAGGTGCTGGTAGATGCCATCGATCGAGTCAAATTGCTGTAAGAGTTTGATTGCGGTCTTCTCGCCGATGCCCGGCACGCCAGGGATGTTGTCGGAGGCGTCGCCGGTCAGCGCTTTGAAGTCGATGAACTGCTGCGGCGTCAGTCCATAGCGCGCCTGCACCTCGGCGCGTCCATAAACTGTTGTCACCGGGTTAGGCCCGCCGGAGGTGTAGAGGATTTTGATGTGCTCATCGACGAGTTGGAACATATCACGGTCGCCGGTCATCACCAAAACGTCAAAGCCCGCTGCTTGCGCCTTGCGCGCCAGTGTGCCCAAGATGTCGTCAGCCTCGAAGTTGGGATAGGTGATGATGGGGATGTTGAAGGCGCGCAGCAGCGCCTCGATGCGGGTCATCTGCGTGCGCATGTCGTCGGGCATGGCGTCGCGCGTCGCCTTGTAAGCCGGAAATTCAGCGTGACGCCAGGTGTCGCCCGTGTCGAAGGCGACGGCGACATATTCTGGCTGCAACTCGCGCAAGGTGGCGAGCAGTTTACGTGCGAACCCATAGACGGCGCCGGTCGGCTCGCCAGCGCGCGTCGAGAGCGGCGTCTTCATGCCGAAGTAGGCTCGATACGCCTGTGAATGTCCGTCGATGAGTAAGAGTAGCGCCATGACCTGGGTTGGTTATTCAATGGCCAGGCTGCCATCTTCGACCAGCGCCATGATCTGTTGATGTTTCAGGATCGAGCGCAGCGTGCGCATGCGGCGGCCGGCGTCCAGTCGATAGCGGCCGGCTGGCAGGTCGAGAATAAAGTTTTGGTTGGTGCGGTTGGCGAGTACGATGATGTCATCTGGATTTTCGCGCCAGGTGTATTCCTGCGCAACGTTGCTCGTCGTAGTTTTGGTTGTCATGCGCATCCCCCTGTGGTCAAATGGTTCCGTCAGGCGTCAATGGTGCATTGTACTTGCCGGGGTCACTTCTTGCCAAGAACCTGCGTCGTCGGAAACGCCGCAGCAGGCGCGGTGGGAGGTTCTGCCAGAGAGTGACGCCGACGATAGTGGCGAAGCCGGCGGCATAGAGCAGCATGAAAAAGGCTGACGCCCAGCCGCTGTGCTGCGCCACCAGCCAGGCGGCGCCAAGAGCGTAAAGCATCAATCCGGCTTCCACCATCATCATGCGGTCAAGTGGCAGGCGATAGGCGCTGCTGCGCCAGGCGTCGCCGCGCTGTTCGACGCGAAACTTCGGCGTGCGTTGAAAGGCGCCACCGCGCATGCGCACGCCTTGCCACACCGCCAGCGTATTACTGAGACAGACGCCCATGCCGAGCAGGGTCAGCAATGGCAGATAGAGCCAGCGGCGCCACCACTGGCCGCCGTAGAGTCGCTGTTGACCGACGGCATACAGGAGCGGCGGCCCAAAGGATGTGAAGCCAACCAGCGCAATGGGCGAGGGCGGCGCGCCGCCCAGCAGCAATAGCGGTGGGATCGTGAGCAGCAACAGGAGTAGCATCGGGTGAATCAGATAGCTGCCTAAATGGATCAAGGCGGCGCCGCGCACCATAGCGGGGCGGTTGCTGCGCCAGACGCGGCCACCGAGCTTACGCAGCGTCTGGATGCTGCCTTTGGCCCAGCGGAACTGCTGGCGTTTATAGGCATGCAGTTGTGGTGGAATTTCAGCGGGCGCCACGATCTCGTTCACATAGTAAGCGCGCCAGCCGGCAAGTTGCGCACGGTAGCTGAGGTCAAGGTCTTCGCACAGGGTGTCGGCCTGCCAGCCGCCGGTCTGCACATCCTCGATGCAGGTGCGGCGCCAGACGCCGCCTGAACCGTTGAAGCCGAACAGGTAGCCTGCCGCCTGACGGCCAGCCTGTTCCACCGCAAAATGTCCGTCCAATGCCAGCGCCTGACTGCGCGTGAGCGGCGAATAGTCGCGGTTGAGGTGTCCCCAACGCGTCTGCACGAAGCCAACACGTGCGGCGTCTGCGGTCAGGAAATGTGGCATGGTGCGGCGTAGAAAGTCGGGCGTCGGGCGGAAGTCGGCATCGAAGATGGCCACAAAGTCGCCGGTGGCAAGTGGCAGGGCGTGCGCAAGCGCGCCCGCCTTGTAGCCGCGCCGATCCGGGCGCCGCACCACAGTGATGTCACAGCCCTGCGCCTGCCAGTAGGCGACGCAGCGATCCACAATCAACCTTGTGTCGTCGGTAGAGTCGTCCAGCACCTGAATCTGCAGACGGTTACGCGGATAGTCTAGATGGGCGCACGCCTCAATCAGCCGCTCCACCACATGCCGTTCGTTGTAGACGGGCAACTGCACGGTCACGGTTGGCCATGTGGGCGGCGCAGGCGGAGCGGCAGTAGGCCGGGCGCGACGCACTTGCCACACCAGCCACACGGCGTGAAGGCTGTAAAGCGCCAGCCCCAGTGCGCACAGCCCATAGAGGACTTGCAAGACGAGTACGACCGATTCGAGCACGACCAATTCGAGCACGACCAATTCGAGCACGACCAATTCGAGCATAAGCCACCCAAAAAATCGAGCCGACGCGCCGTCGGCTCAAGCCAACGGATTATACTGTGTTGTGATTGCGCAGACCAAATGTGGTATACTCCGCAAAGATGAAGATGCCCTGGCTGGGCGCCTGAGATAGACGTCTGCCGACGGGCGCCTGGCAATGTATTCATCAGCCACGCCGCCCACGCCGCCGCCCGTCTACCCACGGGCGCCCGGCAATGTAGCCAGGCTGACGCCTTGCGTCAGCACCAGATGGGAGTCAGCGTTATGGAGAGTAGTTTGGATGCTAATGCACCGATCGTTGACCGCAGCGCCCTCGATGCTCTTGTCGACATTTTTGGCGCTGATGACCCGGATGCAATTTTGGACTTACTGGATACATTCCTGACGGAGTCCACGAAACAATTGAATGATATCCAAAGCGCATTTGCGAGCAGCGATTGGATCAAACTACATCGTATGGCGCACAGCCTTAAGTCGAGCAGCGCCACGTTCGGTGCGATGCGGCTTTCTCAGGCATCGGCAGCGCTGGAAGCAGCAGCAAAAGGGCAGTGCGCCGACCAACTGTGCCCGGCTTTGATCGACGTTGTGAGTCGCGAACATCAGGCGGCGTGCGCCATTCTGCGTGGGGAACGTGCGCGTTTTGTTGACGTGTAAGGATTTCTCGGCGTTAATGTGTCAATAAAGCCGGATCATCAAGTGTTTTGGCGCCTTATAGACAACACAAATAGACTTTGCTCATCTTCCCGGAAGCTCTGAGCTTCCGGGAAGGTATCGGATGTACGATGTTTGATTGTGCTATCTATTAGCGGCGCCGCTCTTCGCCGTCAAACGGGCGGGCCGGGGTGGAAACACCCCGGCCCGCTGCGCGATGTGGATAAGTGTTGCTACTTGCTGATGGTTTTGGTCAATCTTCGCTGGCTTCTTCCTTGTGCTGGGCGATGATGTCGGCGGCGACGTGGGCGGGGACCGGTTCATAGTGGTCGAACTCGATGGTGTAGACGCCGCGTCCCTGCGTCATCGAGCGCAGGTCAGTGCTGTAGCGCATGATTTCAGCGAGCGGCACCGTAGCGCGTACGACCGTGCGGTTGTTCTTCTGCTCCATGCCCAACACGCGCCCGCGCCGGGTGTTGAAGTCACTCATCACATCGCCCATGTACTCGTCCGGCACAGTGACTTCAACGATGTAGATCGGCTCCAGGAGCACCGGGTTGGCGGCCTTGAAGGCCAGCTTGAAGACCTCGCGTCCTGCGGTTTGGAAGGCGATGTCTTTGGAGTCGACAGGGTGTTCTTTGCCGTCATAGACGATGGCTTTGACATCGACCACCGGGTAGCCGGCAATGACGCCATTTTCCATCACGGACTTGATGCCCTTCTCGATCGAGGGGTAGAAAGAGCTGCTGATGGCGCCGCCAAAGACCTCACTGGTGAATTCATAGCCGCCAGCCGGCAGCGGTTCAACGCGCAGGTGCACTTCGGCGAACTGACCGGCGCCGCCTGTCTGCTTTTTGTGGCGATATTGCGCCGACGCAGTCTTGGTGATCGTCTCCTGATAAGGCACCTTGGGCACGGCAACTTCGACGTTGGTGCCAAATTTTTGCGACATGCGGTGCACAGCCACGTCCACATGTGTTTCGCCCATGCCCTGGAGCACCGTCTGTTTAGTGGCGGAGATGGTCTGGTAGCGGAGGGTTGGGTCTTCTTCGCAGACGCTCGTCAGCGATGGTCCCATCTTGGCGCTGTCGGCTTGGGAGACGGGCGTTACCGCCACCGAGTAAAGCGGGCGCGGATAGCTGGGCGGCGTCACGGTCAGAATCTGGTCGGGGGCGCACAGCGTGTCTCCCGTCTGCACATCGTCCAACTTGGTGATGACGCCGATGTCACCCGCCACCAGCTCGTCCAGGTTCTGCAAGTCTTTGCCGCGCACGCTGAACAGGTTGGCAACGCGTACGCTCTTGCCCGTGCGTGCGTTGGCGATCTGGGCGTCGCGCGCGATCTTGCCGGAGAAGACGCGGATATAGTTCATGCGACCGATGTAGCGGTCGATGATCGTCTTGAAGACGGCGCCAGCCACCGGGCCATTGACATCGGAGTTCAGCATGATCTCAGCGCCGCCTTTGAGGCCAGCAACGCTGCGCTCATTGGGGGCGGGCACATAGCGGCGCAGCGCCTGCATCAAGCGTTCCAGGCCGATGCCGCCGGTGGCGGTGCCGCAATACACTGGCGTGATGGCGCAGTTTTTGACGCCGACGTGCAACCCGTGCCGCACTTCGTCGATGGTCAACTCCTCGCCCTCAAGATATTTCATGATCAGCTCATCGTCGGCCTCGGCGGCAGCTTCCACCAGAGCGACGCGTGCAGCTTCTGCTTCGGCCAGGAAGTCGGCGGGGATTGGCGCCTCCTTGCCTTCCGGTCCCAGATATGCCTTCATTTCGATCAGGCCGACGATGCCTTTGAAGGAATCGGCGCTCCCGATCGGAATTTGGAACGGCACGATTTTCTCATCGCCTAACGTCGTGCGCATACTCTGCACGGCATTGGTAAAATTAGCATTCTCACGATCCATCCGGTTGACGAAGACGATGCGCGGTTTTTGCAGCTCGCGCAGGTGGTCATAGGCCAGTTCAGTGCCAACCTGGCAGCCGGCGACAGCATCCACCACCAGCAGCCCTGCCTCGGCGGCATGAAGGGCGCTGATCACTTCGCCCACAAAGTCTTGATAGCCTGGCGCGTCGATCAAATTGAGTTTGATGTTTTCAAATTCAACGGGAATCACCGACAGGTTGATTGAAATGCCACGGCGGTGCTCTTCGGCGTCCCAGTCCGAGACGGTGGAGCCATCCTCCACGCGCCCCATGCGAGTGATGACGCCGGTCTTGTACAACAACGCTTCGGTGAGCGTTGTCTTGCCTGCCCCGCCGTGGCCCAACAAGGCCACGTTACGGATTTGCTCCGTTTTGTACTTCGCCATAGAAGCCTCCAAACCACCTGAAAAAAAGTAGAAAGATGCGTGCTGACGATGCGCCCAGACGCGGTATCGTCAATACGATCCATTGATTACGTCGTTTGCCGCCTGTCGTTGGGTTGAACCGTAGCCACAGAATGAGCTGACCAGATCGCCAGCCGCCAACCGAGTGATACAACCGAATGATAGATGGGAGCACAACGCCATCGCGTGCAGGGTGCGGTTGATTTACTTGCTACTGTCGGATATGCGTTCACAGTTGGATAGAGATTGTACGCAAAAGTGTGGTATGGGTCAACTTGCGTCATGTTGGTCTACTGCGTGTTCGGGCGCATGGCAGCACCCGTTGAATCATGCTGACAGCGTATGTCATGCTTCATTACATGCGCCATGTGTCGACCACGTGGTGATTGACCGCGTTGACCAGGCTGCCGTCCGCCACTAGTCGGCGCAGTGCTTCAATGTAGGGATAGAGCACCTGATCTTCCTGGATAAAGGGCGCATGCGCCCGAATCAGCGCGTAGGCATGGCGCGTCCCCTGCCCAAGCTGCGCCGCTGCCCCCACCTGCTGCCGCCGAAAGTCGATGCCCTGCGCGGCTGCCAACAGTTCGATGGCGAGGATACGCTCGACGTTGTCGTTGATCTGACGCAATTTTAACCCGGCGGTCACGCCCATGCTCACGTGATCCTCGACATTGGCGGACGTCGGAATCGTGTCGACGCTCGCTGGGTGCGCCAGCACCTTGTTCTCGGTGGCGAGCGCAGCGGCGGTGTACTGTGTGATCATGAAGCCGGAGTTCAGCCCGCCGCGCTGTGTGAGGAACGCAGGCAGCACATGTGCGTTGCTGGCTTCGTCGGTTAGCCGCATGATGCGCCGTTCGGCGATGTTGCCCAATTCAGCCATCGCCATGCCCAGGTAGTCCATCGCAATGGCCAGTGGCTCACCGTGAAAGTTGCCCCCCGACAGCACCTCGATGGCGCCGTTCTCCTCGTCGATGAAGAGCAGCGGGTTGTCAGTTACTGAGTTTAGTTCGATCTCCATCACCCAGCGCGCGTAGGCGATGGCGTCGCGCACTGCACCGTGCACCTGCGGGATGCAGCGCAACGTGTAGGCGTCCTGTACGTTGGTAGGATCGACGTGTCGGGTGAACTCACTGTCCGCCAACAATGCGCGTAAATAGTCGGCGCAATTGAGTTGACGTGGGAATGGGCGCAGCGCGTGAATGCGCGGGTCGAACGCCATGTCAGTGCCGTGCAGCGCCTCCAGGCTCAAACAGCCGGCAATGTCAGCGACCCGGCTCAGCGCACGCGCCCGCCATGCTTCCAACGCGCCAAGCGCTGTCATCACTGCGGTGCCATTAGTCAGCGCCAGCCCCTCTTTGGCGGCGAGCGTCACCGGCATTAGCCCTTGAGCGGCAAGCGCATCAGCGCCAGACAGCACCTTCCCGTTGACCTCCGCTTCGCCTAGTCCAATCATTACCAGCGCCATGTGCGCCAACGGCGCCAGATCGCCGCTGGCGCCGAGCGAGCCTTTTTGGGGGATGAGGGGATGGACGCCGCGATTGAGTAGCTCCAACAGCAGTTCCAGCGTCGCCAGCCGCACGCCAGAATGACCGCGCGCCAGTGTGTTGGCGCGGATCAGCAGAATGGCGCGCGTCGTGGCGCGGTCGAAGGGTGCGCCGACGCCGACGGCATGGCTCATCACAATGTTGCGCTGTAGTTGGGCAACCTCTGCTGGCGGGATGATGCGATCTTTAAAGGCGCCAAAGCCGGTTGTAATGCCGTAGGCGACTACGCCTTCATCGATCAGTTGTTGCACGGCTTGGGCGGCGCGCGTCACGCGCTGACGTGCGCTGGGCGTCAGCTGAACGGCTGGCGCCCCGGGGGCGCCCTGGGCAACCGCGATGACCTGATCGATGGTGAGTTGGGCGCCGTCGAGAAGAATTGTATCCATCTGTCAGTGGCAGCAGGCTTGAGTGTGGCGTATCGCGACAACGCAACGCAGCTTTATTCCTCCGCCCACGACTCAACAACCAGGCGGAAGATGTCGCTCTCGGTGATGATGCCGACCACTTTGCCATTGCGCACCACAGGCAGCCCGCTGATCTGATATTCAAGCATGCGCTCGGCTGCTTCCTGGATCGTGGCGCTTGGGTTGATTGTGATCGGCGAGTAAGTCATCACCTCACGCACGGTGCGTTGTGTGAGGAGTAGACGCGTGTCGTCGTCGGTTTCGTCGATCGAGGCCGGAATCTGACGCAGAATGTCGCTGTGGGTAATAATGCCGACCAGTTCGCCCCGCTCCACCACAGGGAGACGACGCACTTCGTTTTCACGCATCATCTCCTGAGCGGCAGCCAGCGTTGCACTCGGGTCGATGGTGACCGGGTTCTCGCGCATCCAGTCCTGGACTTCAGTCAGGTGACGCTTTTTCATGGGGAGCCTCCTCTTGTGTGCATCGTTTGGGTGTGCCTGTCACGATCAAGTGGCATGAACTCGCACGAGCAATACCGATTGTTCGACATAACGCACGATAGTGTTGGCAACGCTGCCAGGAAAATGTCCTGGGCTGGATTCGCTGCCAACGACAACCAAATCATAATCCCCATCACGGGCGCGCTGCAAGATTACTTCCGGGACGGAGCCGGGCTGCAGCGTGATGGCGGCGCGCGTGAAACCGTGCGCTTCCAGCCTGCGCTCCCACTCATGCAGTTTGGTCGAGAGGCGTGTGCCCTGCGCGATCGCCCGGTCCACATCCATTGTCGCCGAAGGATCGGTGGCGAGGTAGGGCGCCGCCGATGGCGGCATCACGTGGAGCAGGTCTAGTTTTGCACCTAGCACCTGAGCAAATTGGGCGCCAACCGCCACCACGGCTTCGTCTTCGACGCTGGCGCAGACCAGCACGCGGTGAAAACTGTGGCGATGACCTTTCACTAGCAGGACTGTAGTTGGCGCTTCCTGCACCAGCCGATGCGCCGTCGGTCCGACTGCATTGACGCCGCCGGCGCCGCGATCAGCAAACGCGCCAATGACCAGCAGGTCGACCGGGTGATTTTGCAGGTATTGTAGCAACACCTCATCGGCGTACCCAACCAGTGGCACGGCTTCCGGCTTGGGGTCGGGGGGGAGCAACGCCACTGTGTCTTTCATGATCTGCTGCGCCTGTACTGCGCCTTCGCGCCCGGAAGTTGTGACCAGGACGGTGAGGGCGCCGCCGAATATTGTATGTAGCTCGCTAGCAAGCGTCACGGCGCGCTGGCCGAAGGTGGAGCCATCGGTCGCCACGGCCATACGCAGCGCGCCACTCTTGCCCAGTGAGAGCGCCAGCTTCTCGCCAGCAGTCTTGACCGCAGCCATGCTTTCCGGGCGCAAGAGCAGCACTGGCAACGACACGCTACGGAGCACGCGTTCCGCCACGCTACCCATGACCAGCCGATTCAGCCCGGAGCGACCATGCGTCGCCATAGCGACAAGGCTCACGCCTTCCTCGTTGGCGTATTGCACAATCCGTTGTGCTGGGTCGCCAAACTGCACCTCCAACTTGACTGCGTACCCCATTTCGCGCAGGCGGTCAGCTTCTGGGCGGAGATCAGTCAGTAACTCCTCGCGCAGCGCGCGCAAATCTTGTTCGACTTCGCTGTAGCCACGTTCGATGGCGTTGCTGTAGGCTTCATAGGAAAGCGAGAGTGGGTAGCTGCCAATCAGCATGTCGCGTGAGGTGGAGATGTCTAGTGGCAGGTTGGGTGGCGGCGCCACGCGTAATAGAATCAGCGAAATGTCGTGCGGGTCAAAGAAATCCAGCACGATCCGCATGATTTGCAGGCTGAAGTCAGAGCCATCGAGAGGAATCAGCACTTTGCGTTTCACGGTGTTTGCCTCCTTGCGGGAGTGGTCAGGAGAGATCGCCGCCGCGCGCCGGCGTCCTCTCCTCCCGATTTCGGGTCAGATGGCTGTTGGTGGCAGCCGATGATCAGCGCAACAGCACGGTCAGCGTAACAGCACGCCGGTCGGGTCATATTTCCAGGATTGCAGCACTTTCATGTAATTGGCGCGTTCGAAGGCGGCTGGTTCGGCGACATTACGCTGGCTCATGCTGCCGCGCGCCTGTTGCAGTGAATGATACTCATGTTCCTCCAGCCACTGCGCCACTTCTTGCACGATCAGCCCGATGCGATTTACCCCGTTGCGCAACAGTTCGGAGGCCATCATCGTTACGTTGGCGCCGGCCATGACGCCTTTCAGCACATCTTCGTAGGAGTGGACGCCGCGTGTGACGGCAAAGTCAACGGGCACCTTGCCGTAGAGGATCGAGACCCAACGGATCGGCGTGCGCAGTTCCCATGCGCTCGATAGCGTCAGGTTTGGCACGACTTCGAGCCGTTCCAGGTCGAGGTCTGGCTGATAAAAGCGATTGAAAATGACCAGACCATCGGCGCCGGCTTTGGCCAGGCGCATCGCCATGTTGGCGAACGAGCTGAAGTATGGCCCGACCTTGACCGCCAACGGGATCGAAATGCTGGCCTTGACATCGTGCACCACGTCAAGGTACATCTGTTCGACTTCGGCGCCGGTCATGGCCGGATCGGTGGGAATATAGTAGATGTTCAGTTCAAGGGCATCGGCGCCGGCCTCCTGGATCATCCGCGCGTATTCCACCCAGCCGCCCGTCGAAACGCCGTTCAGGCTGCCGATGATGGGGATGCTGACGCTTTCTTTGGCGCGTCGGATCAGGTCTAGATAGGCGTGTGGCCCAACGTTATAGCTATCCATCTCTGGGAAATAATCCAGCGCTTCGGCAAAGCTCTCGGCGCCATAGGAGAGATAGTGATCGAGGAGGTGGCTTTCGCCAACGATCTGTTCCTCGAAGAGTGAGTACATAACGACGGCGGCGGCGCCGGCATCCTCCAGCCGCTTGATCTTGTCCAGACTTTCTGACAGCGGCGAAGCCGACGGGACGACTGGGTGTTTCAGTTTGAGTCCCAGATAGGTTGTAGACAGGTCAACCATGGATCGTGTCTCCTGTGTAATGGTTGGTTCAACGCATGATTCTCTTTGTGGCGCAGTGTGCGACGCGTGATGGTTGTGGTGGGGAGCACCGTTCCTCCAGGCGACCCGTCAACAGCGACGATCGATCAGCCATCCAACCGCCACGCGTCACACACTTGCGCTCACACCGGCTCAGCCGCGAGGTACTCCAGGTCTTTCCAGCGACGGGCGATCAATGCTTCGGCTTCCGTCAGCAGCGCTTCCGAAGTTTGCGGGTCGGACTGCATCAACATGCGGTAGCGCGTCTCGTTCAAGGCGTAATCGCGGAAGCGCAGCTTTGGCGCCTTAGAGTCGAGTTGGAAGGGGTTCTTGCCTTCGGCGCGCAAGCGCGGATCGTAGCGATAGAGGGGCCAGTAGCCAGACTCCACAGCCAGCTTCTGTTGCTCCATGCCTTTCGCCATGTTGATGCCGTGCGCGATGCAGTGGCTGTAGGCAATGATCAGCGAGGGGCCGTCATAGGACTCTGCTTCCTGGATTGCACGCAGCGTCTGCGCGTCATTGGCGCCCATGGCGACGCGCGCCACGTAGACGCTGCCGTAATCCATGGCCATCTTTGCCAGGTCTTTCTTGCCTGTCGCCTTGCCGCCGGCCGCAAATTTGGCCACCGCTCCCATCGGCGTCGCCTTCGATGCCTGACCGCCTGTGTTGGAGTAGACTTCGGTGTCGAGCACGATGATGTTGACGTTGCGCCCGCTTGCCAACACGTGATCCAGACCACCGTAGCCGATGTCGTAGGCCCAGCCATCGCCGCCGATGATCCAGACATCTTTCTTGATCAGCTTGTCGGCCAGGCTCAGCAAGTCACGCGCTTCGGGGCGTTCGATGCCACGCAGAAGCTGTCGCAATTGCTCGACGCGCGCCCGCTGGGCGGCAATGCCGCTTTCATCGCTCTGGTCGGCGATGAGCAGCGCATTCACCAGTTCATCGCCGATTACGTCGGTCAGGCGCACCAGGAGTTCGCGCGCATACTCATTCTGCTTGTCGAGCGTAACGCGCATGCCCAGGCCAAATTCGGCATTGTCTTCGAAGAGCGAGTTCGACCATGCCGGGCCGCGCCCTTCTGGGTTCACCGACCACGGCGTGGTGGGCAGGTTGCCGCCGTAGATGCTGGAGCAGCCCGTCGCATTGGCAATGACGGAACGATCGCCGTACAACTGGCTGATGAGCTTGAGGTAAGGCGTCTCACCGCACCCGGCGCATGCACCTGAGAATTCGAAGAGCGGCTGGAGCAACTGCACGTTTTTGACGTTGTTCCACTTGAGTGTATCAACATGTGGCGTCTCTGGCAGTTTGGTGAAGAAGTCCCAGTTGCGGGCGCCTGCCTCGCGCAGGGGTAGCTGCTCTGCCATGTTGATCGCCTTGCGCCCGACGGCGGTCTTGTTCTTGGCAGGGCAGACTTCGACGCAGAGCTGGCAGCCGGTGCAATCTTCGACCGCAACCTGCAGCGTGTATTTGTAATCCGGAAATTCGCGCCACTTGGAATCTGCTGTCAGGAAACCTTCGGGCGCATCCTTGAGCAGCTCCGGTGCAACCAGCTTCGACCGAATGACAGCGTGCGGGCAGACGTAGACGCACTTGCCGCACTGAATGCAAACGTCCGGGTCCCAAACCGGCACTTCGAGGGCAATGTTGCGTTTTTCCCACTGCGTTGTTGCTGTTGGGTAGGTGCCATCTACGGGCAACTTGCTGACTGGCAGCAGGTCGCCTTCCCCTCGGATCATGGCGGCGGTGACATCCTGCACGAAAGCCGGCGCGGCGACAGGCACGGCGGGCGGCAGCTCCAGGGTGCTGGTGACTTTGTCCGGCACTTTCAGTTCGAAGAGATTGGCCAGCGTTGCATCGACCGCAGCGTAGTTGCGACGCACAACAGCCTCGCCGCGTTTGCCGTAGGTCTTCTTGATCGATTCCTTGATCTTAGCGATGGCCTCTTCGCGTGGCAGCACACCGCTGATGGCAAAGAAGCAGGTTTGCATGACGGTGTTGATACGTCCCGCCATCCCCTGTTCGGCGGCGACCGCGTAGGCGTCGATCACGTAGACTTTGAGCTTGCGCTCGATGATCTTCTCCTGGACAACGCGCGGCAGGTGATCCCAGACCTCATCGACAGGATAGGGCGCATTCAGCAGCAGCACGGCGCCCGGCTCGGCTTCGGCGAGTACATTGTAGCGTTCCAGAAAGCCGAACTGGTGGACGCCAATAAAATTGGCTTTCTGGATGAGATAGGTGCTATGAATCGGCTTGCTGCCAAAGCGCAGGTGCGACACAGTGCGTGCGCCTGACTTTTTAGAATCGTAGACAAAGTAACCCTGAGCGTAGTTGTCGGTCTCTTCGCCGATGATTTTGATTGAGTTCTTGTTGGCGCCCACCGTGCCATCGGAGCCAAGCCCCCAGAAGAGCGCACGCACGACTTCCTTAGGCTCGGTTGAGAAGGTAGGGTCGTAGTCGAGGCTGGTGTGGGTGACGTCGTCAATAATGCCGATCGTGAAATGGTTCTTGGGTTCGGCTTTGCTTAGCTCATCGTAAATCCCCTTTGCCATCGCCGGCGTAAACTCTTTTGACGATAAACCATAGCGCCCGCCGATCACGCGCGGGAATTTGGCGAAGGGCGACCAGCCCTGCATGGCGCCTTCGGCCAACGCCGTCAGGACATCCTGATAGAGCGGCTCGCCCGCTGCGCCTGGTTCCTTTGTACGGTCGAGCACGGCAATCGCCTTTGTCGTCGCTGGCAGCGCTTTGACAAAATGCTCGACAGAGAAGGGACGGAAGAGGCGCACTTTGAGCAGGCCAACTTTCTCACCGTGGTCCAGCAGCCAATCCACTGTCTCGTGGACTGCCTCGGCGCCCGAGCCCATCACCACGATCACGCGCTCTGCATCCGGCGCGCCTACGTAGTCGAAGAGATGGTATTCTCGCCCGACAAGCTGGGCGAATTTGTCCATCAGTTTTTGTACAATGCCCGGCGTCGCCAGGTAGAAGGGGTTGGCGCTCTCTCGCGCCTGGAAGTACACATCCGGGTTTTGCGCAGTGCCGCGCATGAAGGGCTTCTCCGGGTTGAGCGCCCGCGCCCGATGCGCGCGCACCAGGTCGTCGTCGATCATGGCGCGGATGTCTGCTTCATCGAGTTGCTCGATTTTGGCAACTTCATGCGAGGTGCGGAAGCCATCGAAGATGTGCAGGAAAGGCACGCGTGCTTCCAGGGTGGCAGCCTGGGCAATGAGCGACAGGTCCATCACTTCTTGCACCGAGTTGGCGAAAAGCATCGCCCAGCCCGTGCTGCGCGCCGCCATCACGTCGCTGTGGTCGCCGAAGATCGATAGCCCTTGCGCCGCCAGCGAACGCGCCGCAATCTGGAAGACGGTGCTCGTCAGTTCGCCAGCGATCTTGTACATGTTGGGGATCATCAACAACAGACCTTGACTGGCTGTGAAGGTCGTCGTCAAGGAGCCAGTCTGCAAGGCGCCGTGCACAGCGCCTGCTGCGCCGCCTTCAGACTGCATCTCGACGACCGTCGGCACGCTGCCCCACAGGTTGCGCATCCCGGCGGCGGCCCAGGCGTCAGCCAGTTCTCCCATCGGGGAAGAGGGAGTGATGGGGTAAATGGCGGCAACTTCATTGGTTTTGTAGGCGATGTAGGCGGCCGCCTCGTTGCCGTCAATCGTCACTTGTACACGTGGCATGATGGAGTCCTCTCTAGCCTGTTCCTTATACCTCGCGGGCGTCGACGACATGATCGCCGATCGACTCCAGCGCAGGAATCAATTGGTCTTTGCTGACACCCTTGACCTTCACAACGACCTCGCGGGTTTTGTCACTTTCGCGATTCAGTGAGCCAACACTCAGGATCAAGCCTCCCTGCTCAGCAATCTTGCTGGCCAGCTTGGCCAATGTGCCGGAGCCAGGAGGAACCTGCACCGTCAGGCGCAGCCCATGTTCGCCGCCGCCCAACATCTCTACAAAGGCGCGGAAGATGTCGGTTTCTGTAATCACGCCGACGACCTTGCCGCTGTCATCGACAACTGGCACGCCGCCAATCTTGTGTGTCACCATCAGGCTGGCGGCATCCTCAATCGGGGTGTCTTGATGGAGGGTCAGGACATTGTGCGTCATGATGTCGCTGATCTTTAGCTTCCACAGCAGATAGTTCACCTCCCAGACGCTCAACGAGGTGGCGGGCGAGGGCGATGCATGCAGCATGTCGCGCTCAGAGACGATCCCGACGATCTTGCCGGTGCTGTCGACAACGGGCAGCCGCCTGAACTTCTTGTCGCGCATCAATTTGAGTGCTTCTTGGAACGGTGTGTCCGGTGTAATCGTCACCGCTGGCGATGTCATCCGTTCACGAACTAACATAATGATCCTCCTTGAAAATACCAGGACATAGGGCTAAACCACTATACGGCAGAATTTCTCCGCCTTGCGTCATGCACGTGGGGAGATTCCCTTTGGTCACGTGTGCAGTCAGGTTACTGGTCAACTGACCAGGCGTTATGGTCTGCCCTGTGCGGATGTTGGGAGGAACTGCTGCAACTAGCGTTGGAGGCCGTCGAAAAATATCGATAAGAGTTGTTGGATTAGGCTTGTGGTTGGCGCCACGCCCGTGACAGGGGTTACATGGAAATAGGGGTACATCATGCCCAGCAAGGTCCAGGTGGCGATGCCAGGATCAAGGGCGCGGAACTCGCCGCACGCCATCCCTGCCGCCAGGATGTTGGTGATGCGACCGATGAATTGGGTGTGATACTGTTCGATAAAGTTGCGTCGGGTGGCGGCGTCGAGGTTGCCCAATTCCTGACTTGCCAGGCGCAGGCTGGCGCGTCGTTCGGGTGGCAGCGACATGATCTGCTGTACAATAGCTTCGATCTGTCCCCGGTGCGAGCTTTCCGCCAGGTGACACTGTTCGATGAGCGCACTCAGCTCATTCAGTACGCCTTCCAGGATCGCCATGAACAATTGTTCTTTGTCGCGGAAGTGATAGTAGAGCGCCGCCTTGGTCATGCCGACCGCATCGGCGATCTCGCGCATGGAGATGGCGTGATAGCCTTTCTCGACAAAGAGGCGCTCCGCTGCGCTGAGGATGATTGTCCGGCTGTTGGCAACTTCGGGATGTGACATAAAATTACGAGCAGACCTTCCATGCATCCAGGCGTATTGCGTGGTGCGTGTTCAATTTCACCGCGCACCACGCAACCATCGCCTCATCTGATGCCCACGTGAGCTAGATCGCGCCAAGCAACAGTGCAGCAAACTCCGGCAGCAATGGGCGCCCATAGGAGAGGAAGGGCCACGGAATGCCGACCAGCACAGCAAGGACGGCGAGCGTGGCGTAGATGGCGCCACGCTTGAACTTGCCCGGGGCGCTCTCGGCGCGCTTTGCGAAGACTACCGCCAGGTGCGCCAGAATGACCGCAACGATCATGATGGTGATGTGCTCCATCGCAAAGAAGCGGATACTGTTCTGCCACCACCTGCCGCCGATGTACAACACCAGGCCGAGCAGTAATTGCACATCCAACGAGATTGAGAACCAGGAAAGCGCCTTGCGATCCCCTTCGGTAAACTCACCCTTGCTGAAGACGCCCCTGTACATGCGCACCAGCGCATACACTGCCATGGCCACCACGACCCAGCGCATGATGTTGTGGAGAATTAACACGAAATCCATTCAATCGCTCCTTTTCTGGTTAACTTTGTCTGTCAAGAACAGAGACTTTGTCGCCCATATCGACATGATGATGCCTGATGCAAACAGATTCTTCCGTAAGCATAATCCGCAGCATAATCCGCGTGATTTCATGCCGCTGTTGCGCCGCCAGCAGCGCTGTTCGCCGCCACCGTTGCCAATTCCGCTGCGCGCGGCTTCAATCCAAATGCCAATACCGTAAGCACTAGGGAGATCACGCCGATGGTCAGGTATGCCGCGCTGTAACCAGTCACGCCGCCACCCATGCTGGCCGCCACCGCCCCGACCGACGCCGCTCCCACCAGTTGCCCGATGCTGGTAAAGACAGTGGCAATCGCCTGCGCCGGTGCGCGGTCATCGACGCTAACTTCGTTCAGCATGATATATCGAATGGGCGCCCCCAAGAGTGCGGAGAGTCCCAGACCGACCAGCACGCCAGCTACGTAATAGATGATCTGGTTGGCGCCCAGCAACCACAAGAGCAGCATGCCGGCTGTCAGCAGCGCAGTGCCGCCAATGATCACCACGCGCGAGCCGACGGTGTCCAATAGCCGCCCCGCCACCGGTGAACCGATGAAGAGGGCAACCACCAACGGCAACAGCATGAAACTTGCCTGCGATTCGCTCACGGCAAACGCCGCCACCGCCAACGACGGCAGGAACAGTACGGCCACTTCACCCAACCCGGCGCCAAAAGCGATGCCGGACGCCAGCCGCAATTGGCGCGTCGCAATCAAACCAGGGCGCAGCACTGGATCCGCTGCACGGCGCTCGACGCGTAGGAAGAGCGGCAGCAGCACAATCGCCAATACCAGGAAGGGCCAGACCTGCCACGAAATGAGGCTCTGCGCCAGCGCAGTGGCGTCGATCTGAGTTAGCCCAAACGCCAGGGAGCCAAGCAAAACGGTCAGAATCGCCATTCCTGACCAGTCAAACGCCGCCTGCACCGCGTGTTGCGCGGTTGGCAACGCCTGCCACGCCAGCAACCCGATGAGCAGGGCAATCGGCAGGTTGACAGCAAAAATCCAGTGCCAGCCTGCCAACAACAGCAACCCGCCAACCAGCGGGCCGACAATAAACGCCAGACCAAACACTGCGCCGATCAACCCCAGCGCGCCGCCCCGTTTTTCCGGCGGGAATGTGTCGCCGATCACGGCGGCGGCCACCGGGAAGATGCCGCCTGCGCCCAGACCCTGAATGGCGCGACCCACGATGACCACGGCAAACGTGGGCGCCAGCATCACCGTTGCCGAGCCGATCGCAAACAGCCCCAAATCCAGCACATAGATCGAACGTCGTCCATAGCGATCCGAGAGTTTCGCCATCAACGGTGTGCTTATCAAGTTCATCAGCACATAGATGTTAAAGACCCAGGACAACAGCCGCTCGTCAACTCCATACGCAGCTTGAATCGCCGGCAACGCCGGCCCTACGATGGCAATATCGAGCGCGGCCATCAGCACGCCAAAAAAGAGAATCCAGAGCACTTTGTTACGCATACACTTCAAGCCTCCTGTCAAGCATACTTACTAACCGGTCGGTAAGTATGATGCCTGAATTGCTGACCTGTGTCAAGTCTGCCTAGCGATCGATCGCAATGTCTTCCATCGACACTGGATCTTCAACTGGCTCCAGATGGGTGAGAATGGTGGTGGGGCCGGGCAACGCCTGACGAATCTCATGCTCGATCTGTTCTAGCATATTGTGGCCGCGCTGCACCGTCCACTTGCCAGGCACGAGGATATGCACCGACAGGAAGCGACGCTGTCCGGCCTGACGCGTGCGCAGTGAATGAAATTGCACCCCTTGCGGGGCGTATCGCAGCAGCACAGCCACGATCTGGTCGCGCTCAGCGTGAGGGATGGCAGAGTCGAGCAGGCCGAGCGCTGAGCGCCGCATCAACTGCACGCCAGACCAGACGATGTTAGCCGCCACCGCCAGCGCAATCAACGGGTCGAGCAGCTCCCATCCGCTGAGTGCAACCGCGATGATGCCAGCGATGACGCCAGCCGAAGTCCAGACGTCGGTCATCAAATGGTGGGCGTCGGCTTCCAGTGTGATCGAGTTATGGCTGCGCCCGGCGCGCAGGAGCACGCGCGCGACGAAAAAGTTGATCGCGGAAGCTGCAATCGAGACCATCACACCGACGCCGACATTTTCCAGCGGCTGTGGCGTCAGGATACGGCTGATGGCCGCAGCGCCGATGCTGTATGCTGCCAGCAGGATCAACGCGCCTTCGGCAGCGCTGGAAAAATACTCGGCCTTGGTGTGGCCATAGGCGTGATCCTCATCGGGTGGGCGTTCGGCGAGCGTGAGCAGGAAAAGCGCTAGCAGCGCAGCCACCAGATTGACGAGGGATTCCATGGCATCCGAGAGCAAACCAACAGAGCCAGTCAGAAAATAGGCCGCGCCCTTGAGTCCAATGGTTAGGACGGCTGCCCCGATCGAGAGATAGATGTAGCGGCGTAGTGAGGGTGGGGTTGTGGGTGTGCGTTGCGCTTCCTGCCCAGACATCGGCGATCTCCTTAGGTCAATGCGTGGCGCGTCGCATTGGCAGATAGAAAAGCAATGTAAGTGTTGTGCAATGGCTGAAGGCTTTCAGCGCCCCCATCAGGATACCCGCCATGCCCACGCCGATCAGCGCTCGTCCCCATGCCAGGGCGCCAAAGCTGTGCGCTGCGGCAAAGAGCAGGCTACCGGCGGCGCCAGCCAGCATCAGCGCGGGCGTCACCAGCCGTGGCCCCAGCCGATCCAACCTCAGCCCAAGCGGTAGCTGCACCGCCGCAAATGCAGCAAAGAACAGGCTGGTCATGAAGCCGAGCTGCAATGCGTCCAATATCAGCTCACGCGCCAGATCGGGGGCAATCACGGCGTTGGCGGAGCGATAGAAATAGGACAGGAAATAGGCGGTCGTGAAAATGACGAAGACAAGAGCGCGGTTCGGCATTGCAATATGATACGTCGCGAGGGAGGCGACGACCAAAGCGAGACGTCAGGCGTCAAAAGTGACGCCTGACGTGTGAGCGATGTGCTCACTCCATCGCCAGAATGTGGATTTTGGGGTGTGGGATTGACTCGAAGGAACCGAAGTGGGTTTTGAGTGTGAAGCCTCGCTCCAAGTGTGGTTCGTCGGCGACCAGTTGCTTGGTCTGCGCCACCGCCCACTCGAAAAGTTCGGTGAAGCGACTGGCGTGTTCACCCTCATAGGCTTCCGTGCTATCCATGTGCTCGAATGGAATTGCCAGCCAATGGACGACGCTTTCCGGGTGGATGCTCTTGATGATGGCAAAGCGCTTCTCGTCGTTGCGCGCAATCACTGTGCCCGGTTCGACGCCGGCCAGAATGCCACAGAACGGACATGACGTTGCACTCTGTGTTGTCATTGGTGTCTTTTCTCCTTGTTCTACACTGGGACAATGGTCTATTTCTCTCTGTCGGTGATCTGATGATGATCCAACTTGCAGCATCTTTCCTGCGCAGCTCCGGCCTGTTCTAGCCGATTGCCAGCAGTCGGTCGCGGTGCGCGGCGCTGAGCAACCAACCAAGCAGCACACCATCGACCACAGTTACACTCGCGGCGGCGATGACAAAGGGCGTTGTGTCGTCCGGGATGGCGCCGCTCTGATGAATCCATCCGGCCACCAACACAGCAGCGCCCAATATCAAGAAGCCAGCGAAGGCAATGGTCAAGAGTAAGGCAAAACGCATGGTGGGCGTATATAGCGAGATCAGCGCACCTGCCAACACAATCATCAGGACTGTGGGCGCGACAACGCCCAGCACTGTCCGCGCCATGACCGCGGGCGACACGCTGGACATGCCAGTCGTAAGCATCTGATGCAGGATGCCGGGCAGCGCGCCCAGAACCAGCAGCAGCCAGCCCAGCAACGTGATGGCGACAACCTTGCCCAACAAGATCGCACGATCGGACAGGCGGGAGGCGAGCAAGGTCTCCAGCGTTTGGCGTTCACGTTCACCGGCAATCGCGTCGGTGATCATAGCGCCGGCCAGCGTGCTCGGCAGCGCCGCCCATGCCAAGGGGACAAGCAATGAGCCGGCGGCAAAGCTACCCAAGAGGAGGGGGGCTGCAGAACCCCAGGCCACCGTGAGCAAGAGCAGCGCGCCCCAACCGAAGCGGGCGCGTACGCACCGCCACTCTCGCCACTCTTTGAGGACAACCGTCCAGCTATCCGTAATGATGCCTGGCGTCATTTGACTGCTCCAGAATACTTGCATAGGCGGCTTCCAGGTCAGCGCGACACTGTTCCACCGACTCGACATCGGCGCCTGATTCGACCACCAGGTTGACGATAGCGGCGGCGGTATTGCCGCACATAAGTTCAACCGTCAATTTTCCCGCAGCCACGGCGGCGCGACTGACATCGCGCCGGCTCTCGATCAGGCGAACTAGATCGGGCGTAAAGCCGCGTCCTTTGATCACCATGCGGGTTGTGTCGCTGTGTTGCGCCAGTATGCGCGGTTCACCCTGTGCTACCAGCCGGCCGCGATGCAGGATCGCCACCCAGTCACACAGTGTGGCGGCTTCGGTCGGGTCGCGCGTTGTGATCAAGGCCGTCGCACCTTCCTGGTGCGCCAGGCGACGCAGGTCTGCGCGCAATAGTTCCTGATCCAGGCGATCAAGGCCAAGCGTCGGTTCATCCAGAATGAGCAACGCCGGGCGATGCACCAGGGCGCGCACAAGCGCCAGTTTGTGTTTCATCGTTGGGCTCCACTCAGCAACGCGTTCGTGGCGACGTTCCCACAGGCCAAGGTGCTCCATCAGATATTGAATCCTGGCATCGCGGTCGGCGATGGGCAGGCGCCAGATGCGAGCGTAGAGCCGGATGTTTTCAAGCGCGGTCAGGCTGGCGTAGAGGCCGGGCGCCGCTAGCACGACGCCTGTGTGTGCGCGGATGGCGTCGGCGTTGGTGCGCACATCGAAACCCAGCAGACGCGCGCTGCCGCTGGTCGGTGGCGCCAGGCCGAGCAGCAGACGCACCAGCGTGGTCTTGCCTGCGCCCGTCGGTCCCAGAATGCCGAAGACTGCGCCCGCCGGCACCGCCAGATCGACATGATCAATGGCGGTTTGGGCGCCGAATATGCGGGTGAGCTGTTGGGTGAGGACTGCCGGTGCAGGCACGGGACTCCTTTCGAGCAACAAATTGCAGATCGACGGCCTCCTGATGATCGCTGGTGCTATGGTGAAAGTATTGTGGAGAAAGGCGACGACCTCCAGGGGCAGGTGTCACCAAGCTGGAGTGACAGGTGTTAGCACATCAGGCGTCGCGTTTTTCGATCGGGGCTGTGACAAGCAGGCGCACACCCGCGCCCGGCGCCGTCTCCAGCCGAAACTCACCGTGGAGCGCGCGGGCGCGGGCGCGCATGTTGCGCAGCCCGTTGCCCTGGCCCCGGCGTGCTTGTGCTGGATCCATGCCTGCGCCGTCGTCCTGGATTGTCAGTTGCAATAAGCCTTCCGCAAAGCCGAAGTGTAGTTTGACCGCATTGGCGCCTGCATGTTTGCGGACATTTGCCAGCGCTTCTTGGGCAATGTGGAGAAACTCATCGGCCTGACGCGCTGTACAGACAGTGGCAGCCTGGTCATCAACCTGCAATTCTACGTTTAGCAAGGTGTCGGTGCGCAATTCTTGCGTCAGTGCTTCCAGCCCTTGTTTGATGCTGCGCCCCTGAAACCGCTGCGGGCGCAGGTGTTGGATGTAGCTGCGAATATCTGCAATCACTTCGTTGAGGCTGTTGATCGCCGCACTGATGGCTTCACGCGTCTGCTCCGGCGTTGTGTCGATCCGATGGCGCGCGTCATCGAGCAAGAGGCCGATGGCGTAGATCGACTGGATGACGCCGTCGTGCAGATCCATACCGATCCGTTCGCGTTCGCGCAGCACGGCAATCTGTTGATTTTCCCGATACAGGTGTGCATTCTCGATAGCAATGGCCGCCTGGATCGCAAACATGGAGAGCAACTCCTGGTCTTCTTGGGTGAACTCACCATCGACTACGCCGCCTGACGGCAGTGTGATGCGTTTGTCGGTCAGGTAGAGATTGCCGTAATACTTGCCCTTGGAGGCAATGGGCACGCCGACCAGGGTGCGCATCGGCGGGTGGCCGGCCGGAAAGCCAGCGGCGCGTGGATCGGCGCTGATGTCGGTGATCCGCAGCGCGTGACCGTCGCGGCGCAGCACGCCAAGGATGCCGATGCCTTGCGGCGCGCCGGGCAACTGGTTGTGTACTTCAGGGTTGATGCCCGAGGTGTAGAACTGTTCGATGGTCTGCCCGTCGCTGCCGATTATGGCCAAGGCGCCATAGCGCGCCTGCACCAACGCGCGGCTCTGGTCGACAACTTGTTGCAGCACGTTAGCAATGTCGAGTTCGGTGGTTAGCGCCAACCCTGCTTGCCGCAGCGCTTCCAGGTGTTCGCTGCGTCGCCGGATTTCTGCCTCGCCGCGTTCCAGGTTGATGGCGACCCAGTTGGCAAATAGCGTGGCGCCAATGGCGATGATCAGCAGTTCCACGAGCGTGGCAACCGGTGAAAAAGGTTGGCGCCAGATGAGGCTGCGGATGATTGTCCAGATCGCCCAGGAGAGGAGTGGGACAATTACACCAAGCCAGCGTAAGGAGCGAGTGTCGATTGAGTTCATGCGTGCTTGACTCGAAAACTTGCAAACGGCGTCTGTGCTGCGCCTTGTGTTATACTATTCAGAACGGGCGATTGATGTTGCTGGTGAGATGACCAGATTACCAGGATTGGCGTCGGAACATGCATATACGTATTCTACTCGTTGACGATCACGAGATCGTGAGGCTTGGCCTGAAGGCGCTGCTCTCCCGCTACCCACACTTTGAGGTAATCGCCGAAGCGCGCGACGCCCAGGAAGCCCTTGACCAGACTTTACGCTATCAGCCCGATGTCGTCGTGATGGACATTCGGCTACCCGGCAAGAATGGCATTCAGGCGACGCGCGAAATTATCGAGGCGTCGCCCACCACCAAGGTCATTATGCTGACCTCGCACGCTGATGACGATGTGCTCTTTGACGCCATCAGCGCTGGCGCCAGTGGTTACGTCCTCAAGCAAATTGGCAGCGACGACCTGGTGCGCGCGCTGGAAACGGTCGGCCGTGGCGAATCGATGCTCGACCCGGCGCTGACGCAGAAGGTCTTCCAGCGCGTGCGCGAATCCGCGCGGCGGGCGGAAGATGAATACTTTGCCGCCTTGACCGAGCAGGAATTGAACATTCTGGCGCTGATCACGGAAGGACTGACCAACCGCGAAATCGCGGAACGGGTCTTCCTGAGCGAGAAGACCGTGCGCAATTACGTCAGCTCAATCCTGTCCAAGCTCGATCTGTCATCACGCGCAGAGGCAGCAGCCTATGCCGTGCGCCACCATATTCAAGAACATTTACAGAACAATCAAGCCTAAACAGCGTCCACACAGTGCACGCGTCACTCTCTACAGTGGCGGCTGCACAGTATACCATAGCCCGTACATCGTCATAGTGTGCGCAGCGGATGATGGATTCAATGGCTGCAGCTCCCTGGTCATGTGACCAGTCCTTGAACTCTACGTTGGGTGAATCCGCTGATGAGCGATTCCGGGTAGTATTGGTTTACGACAGACTGGTGCACGCCGGCAAGTGTCCTTGCCAACTTGGGTCAGGGCGCGCACTGACCAAGTACTGACCACGTATTGACCACGTATTGACATTGTGCAACCATACATGCTCAAGGGGGAGATTATGTACAAAACAATTCTGGTGCCGTTGGATGGTTCACCGCGTGCAGAGTTGATTCTGCCGCATGCCGCCTCACTTGCCGTCAAATATGGCGCCAAACTGGTGTTGTTGCAGGTCGTCGAGCCGATGGTGGCGATGGTGACGCCTTACGACATGGTGCCCTATGTCGATAAAGAGGCCGCCGAACGCAGTATGGAGGAGGCAAAAGCCTATCTGGCTGGCAAAGAAGGCGAACTGCGCGGTCAGGGCATCGAGGTCAAGTCAATCGTCGAAAGTGGTCCCGTGGTGAGCGTCATTCTGGATGCCGCCGAACGTGAGCACGCGGATTTGGTGGCAATGGCCAGTCATGGGCGCACCGGCCTATCGCGTGTCTTTTATGGCAGCGTCGCCGCAGGCGTGCTTCACAAAGCGGATCGCCCCCTGTTGTTGATTCGCGCTCAGGATTGACAGGGCAGAGATAGCAAGGAGCAAGTCTGTCATGTATCAACGCATCCTTGTCCCGCTAGATGGCAGCAAGCGCGCAGAAGCGATTCTGCCCCAGGTGGAGTCGCTGGCGCGGCAATGCGGCGCCAGGATCATTTTGCTCGAAGTGCTGGAGCCGTTGACCCATTACGCGGCCACCGTCGTGCCCGAGCTCATCTCGGCGGGCGCCACCCAACGCACCGCTGGGGTCAAGCAATATGTGCATGAGCTACAGGCGAACCTGCAGGCGCGTGGGCTAACTGTGGACGCCATTGTCAAGCGCGGCCCGATCGTGGAAACCATCCTGGATGTCGCCAGAGACGAAGCAGTCGATCTGATTGCCTTGGCCAGTCATGGTTATTCCGGCCTGACGCGTCTGCTGCATGGCAGCGTCGCCGCTGAAATCCTGCATCGCGCCCGGACGCCGCTGCTGATCCAGCATGTTGAGGATGACGCGTAGGAGATAGGCGCACAGCTTTGATGCAAACCGTCTATGGCCCGATTCCATCTCGCCGGCTTGGCCGCTCACTTGGCGTCGATCCGATTCCAGCTAAGACATGCAACTGGAATTGTGTCTATTGCCAACTTGGTCGTTCGACGCCGATGACCAATGATCGCCGCGAGTATATCCCGCGTGAGGTGATCCTGGCCGAAATCCAGGCGACATTGGCGCGTCATGCTGCCGGTGAGATCGACCACATTTCGTTTGTGGGTTCCGGCGAACCGACCCTGCACAGTGGATTGGGCTGGTTGATTCGTTGCGTCAAGCAGCTCACACCAATCCCGGTCGCCGTGATTACCAATGGCGCGTCGCTGTACTGTGCTGACGTGCGAGAAGAGTTGCTCGCCGCCGACATCGTCATGCCGACAGTCAGCGCAGGCACGCCAGAATTATACCGGCAGATTCATCGCCCACATCCAGAGACAACCTTTGCGCGCCTGATCGAGGGGTTGGAGGCGTTCCGGCGTATGTACCGTGGCAAGCTCTGGGCGGAGGTGATGCTGATCCGCGATGTCAACGACGGTGAAACTGCTCTGACCGCGTTGGCTGCTGTGCTCCGCCGCATCCAACCGGATCAAGTGCACGTCGTTCTGCCCGATCGCCCGCCCGCCGAACCCTGGGTGCTGCCGGCTGATCAAGAAGGGCTGCTGCGCGCCGAAGCTGTGCTTGGCCCCATCGCGCAGATTGTGCACCCCTTCACCAACAATGTACGCGTGAGCGATTACGCCACACCCGGCGAGGCAATCATCAGCATCGTCACGCGTCATCCCATGAGCCAACCACAACTGGTTGCTGCGCTGTCGACCTGGACTCCAGCCGAAGTCACCGCCGCGCTTGCTGAACTGGCGCAAACCGGCGTCATCCGCCCGGTTGAACGGCTGGGCGTGCGTTTCTGGGCTGCAGCGGGCGCCGTGTTCGCTGCATAATCGGGAGGGATCGCTATGAACGCACTGGCTGCCGCCACACTCCATCGCCTGGAGGAACTACACAACAGCATGAAGCAGGTCATTGCGACGCTGCCCGACGAAGCGCTGGACTGGTCGCCGGCGCCAGAGGTCAACTCGGTCGCCGTACTGGTTGTGCATGTCTGCGGCTCTGAAGCCTTTTGGATCGGCGAGAAGGTGGGGGGGATGCCAGTGAACCGCGACCGCACTGCCGAGTTTAGCGTGCGCGGACTGGAGCGCGCCGTTCTGGTTGAGCGCCTGGATGCCGCATTGGAGATGGCAGCGCGCGCCCTTGCTGTGCTCACACTGGAAGCGCTGCCCCAGCCAGCGGGTGTGTCGAGTAGCGGCTTCGCCTACGATGTTGCCTGGGCCTTGCAACATGCGGTGGAGCATGTTGCCCTGCACACCGGACATGTCGAATTGATGCGCCAGTGGTGGGAAAGCCTGCAGGGTCCCCGTCTCCTGGTCAACTGACCAGGAAAAACGCTCCCTATGTGTACAGGAGAATATCCCTTCCCGCGCCTGTCGATAAATGACGCAGCGCGCAGTATCCTATTGCAATTGTATTGCTGGTTCGGTTCATAAGCTCCCAAGTAATTGCACGACCGGTGACGACCGGATCAACTAAATCTATCATTGGAGTGCGAGGGATTGTCATGTCTGTGAAAACCAGTCCACCGTCACGCACACGCCCGCGAGCAGCCGACGATCACCCAAGCGGGGATCCGCGCTTCAGCCTGATCGATCGCACCCTGAAACGTTTCAGCTTTCAGCAGGATGCATTGATTGAGGTGTTGCACACCGCGCAGGAGGCGTTTGGCTATTTGAGCGATGATCTGCTCATTTATGTCGCACACCAACTCAAGCTGCCGCTGAGTTGGGTCTATGGCGTGGCCACCTTCTACCATTTCTTTACCCTGACTCCGCAAGGCCAGCACAACTGCATTGTGTGTATGGGCACAGCCTGTTACGTGAAGCGCGCTGCCGAGATTGTGGCCGCCCTGCAGCAGGAATTTCAGGTAGTCGCCGGGGAGACCACTGCCGATGGTCGTCTCAGCCTGAGCACAGCGCGCTGTCTTGGCTCGTGTGGGTTGGCGCCGGTGCTCGTGCTTGATGGCGAAGTCCTGCCGCGTGAGACGCCGGAGAGCGCGCTGGAACGCGTGCGTCAACAATTGTTGTCGGGGAGTGTTCGTAGCGCGGCAAAAACTGTAAAGAATGGCGGCGCTGGCAACGGCGAGGAGTAGGAGGCAACTCATGATTCGAGCAGATTTGGAAGCGATGGCGCAGCGTGAACTACAGCGCCAGCAGGCATTTCGCTGCCGCATTCTCTGTTGCGCCAGCACCCCGTGTTTATCGTCGGGTGGCTCGGCGGTCTACGACGCGATCAACGACGCCATCAAGTCGGGTAATCTTGACGCCGAAGTGCAGGCGGTTGCCACCGGCTGCATGGGGCCGTGTAGTCGTGGCCCGATGGTCACTGTACAGGTGCGCGACGGCGAAGAAGTAATCTACGAACATGTCACACCGGAGGTGGGAAGGCAGATTGTGGCGCATCATGCCGGCGAGGGATCAACGCCAGCGGAGCATGTGTTGCCACATGACATCCCATTTTTTGCCAAACAGAAGAAAGTCGTCCTTGCCAACAGTGGGTTGATCGACCCGGAGCGGCTGGAGGATTACGTGGCACGCGGCGGCTATATGTCCATGGCCTACGCGCTGCGCGAGATGACGCCCGAAGAGGTGTGCCGCGAGATCATCAACAGTGGGCTGCGTGGGCGCGGCGGCGCTGGCTACCCGACTGGCTTAAAGTGGGATATGGTGCGCAAGGCGCGCGGCGAAAAGAAATATGTTGTCGCCAATGGCGATGAGGGCGACCCCGGTGCTTACATGGATCGCACGCTGATGGAGTCTGATCCACACCGCGTGTTGGAGGGCATGGCGATTGCGGGTTATGCCGTCGGCGCCGACCAGGGGTTCATTTATGTGCGCGGTGAGTATCCCGTAGCCGCCAAGCGGCTTGAGCGCGCCATCCGCGCCGCCGAACGGCGTGGCTTGCTGGGCAGTCGCGTCTTCGACAGCAACTTCAATTTTCGTATCGATGTGCGCATCGGCGCGGGCGCATTTGTGTGTGGCGAAGAGACTGCGCTGATGGCCTCGATCATGGGTAGGCGTGGACAGCCGGTGCCGCGACCGCCATACCCCGCACAAAGCGGCTTGTGGGAAAAGCCGACGCTGATCAACAACGTCGAGACCTTTGGCAGCATCGCCGCCATCATCCAGAATGGCGCGAGCTGGTTCTCTGAGATCGGCACTGCCAAGAGCAAAGGCACCAAGATTTTCGCGCTGGCGGGCAAGGTGGCCACCACCGGCCTGATCGAGGTGCCGATGGGCATCACCCTGCGCGAGATTGTCTATGACATTGGCGGTGGCGTGCCGGATGGGCTGGCGTTTAAGGCGGCGCAGACTGGCGGACCATCGGGCGGCTGCATCCCGGCGGAGCATCTCGATACGCCGATGGATTACGAAAGCCTCAAGGCGTTGGGATCGATCATGGGGTCGGGCGGTCTCATTATCATGGATGAACGCTCGTGCATGGTGGATGTCGCCAAGTTTTTCATGGAATTCTGCATGGATGAGAGCTGCGGCAAGTGCGTCCCCTGTCGCGTAGGCACGGTGCAGATGCATCACCTGCTCGAACGCATCACCAACGGCAGCGCCACCCTGCAAGACCTGGAGACGCTCAAGGAACTATGCGTCATGGTTAAGGAGACCAGCTTGTGTGGACTGGGACAATCGGCGCCCAATCCGGTGTTGAGCACGATTCACTACTTCCTGGATGAATATGAAGCGCACATCCGCGACCGGCGTTGCCCGGCGGGCGTCTGCACGCTCGACCAGAGGCCGGTGACGGAATGGGTGCATGCATAGGAGTCTCTCAATCTCCTAATCGCCCAATCTCATGTCGAGATTAGGAGATTATGCGGTTCAGAGATCTTCAAGGAGATAAATGCTATGTCAGTTGTGACATTGACAATCAACGATGAGCTGGTCAGCGCCCAGGAAGGGGACACCCTGCTCTCTGTGCTGCGCGAACGCGGGATCGACATTCCCACGCTGTGTCATCTGGATGGATTGAGCGAGCGCGGCGGCTGCCGTCTGTGCATGGTGGAGATGGTGGGCGCTGGGCGACTACAAGCGGCGTGCGTCACACAAGTGCAAGAAGGCATGGTCGTTCGCACGCACAGCGAGCGTCTGATCAAGTACCGGAAGATGATTCTAGAGTTGCTCTTTGCCGAACGCAATCACATCTGCGCCGTCTGTGTGATGAATGGCAACTGTGAATTGCAGTGGGAGGCCGCCAAGATCGGCATGGATCATGTGCGCTATGCATATCTTAACCCCGATCTGAACATGGATATCAGCCATGAGCGGTACGGTCTGGATCATAACCGCTGCATTCTCTGTATGCGTTGCGTGCGCGTCTGTGACGAGATTGAGGGCGCGCATGTGTGGGATGCCATGGGGCGTGGGGTCAATAGTCGCGTCATCATCGACCTCAACCAGCCATGGGGTACGAGTCAAAGCTGCACAAGTTGCGGCAAATGTGTACAGGTCTGCCCGACAGGCGCGCTCTTCAACAAGGGCGCCACAGTGGCCGAGATGGAGAAGCAGCACAACTTCTTGCGGTGGATCCTCGACGGTCGGGAGAAAAATGTCTGGTCTTACAGCAATGGGAAATAACGCATGAACAAGATCAAATTTGCCACCGCCTGGCTCGGCGGCTGCTCTGGCTGTCACATGAGCTTTCTCGACCTCGATGAGAAGCTCATCGAACTGGCCGACAAAATTGAATTGGTCTACAGCCCAATTGCCGACGTGAAGGAATTTCCTGAAGGCGTCGATGTGACGTTGGTGGAAGGGGCGGTCGCCAACCTGGACAATCTCAAGCTGGCGCAAGAGATTCGGGCGCGCAGCCGTCTGGTCGTCAGCTTTGGCGACTGCGCAGTGACCGGTAATGTCCCTAGTCTCCGCAACAAACTCGGCGTCGACGACCTGCTCACCGCCGTCTATCATGAGGGGCCAGGGCGCCATCCGACTGGAGGCGACACGGTGATGCCAAAGCTGCTGCCCAGAGTGCTGCCGCTGCATCAAGTCATCAAGGTGGACGCCTTCCTGCCCGGCTGCCCCCCCGACGCCGACCGTATTTGGGCTGCAGTCAGTGCGCTGTTGGCGGGCGAGCCTGTCGTTCTTGAACCAGAAATGCGAACTTTCGGTTGATCGGAGTTGACTTATGACCAAGACCATCATGATTGACCCCGTCACCCGCATCGAGGGGCACGCCAAGATCACGCTACATCTGGATGAGGACGGCCAGGTCGAGGAAGCCCGTTTTCATGTGACAGAATTTCGCGGCTTCGAGAAGTTCTGCGAAGGGCGCAGCTTCTGGGAGATGCCGGGCATCACAGCACGCATCTGCGGCATCTGTCCGGTGAGCCACCTGATGGCTTCCTCCAAGGCGGGCGACGCCATCCTCGGCGTCAGCATCCCGCCAACGGCCGCTAAGTTGCGCCGATTGATGAACTGGGCGCAGTTGGTGCAAAGTCACGCACTGAGTTTTTTCCATCTCAGCGGACCCGACTTGTTGCTTGGCATGGACTCTGATCCGGCCAGGCGCAACGTCATGGGGTTGATCGAAAAGTACCCGGATGTGGCGCGCAATGGCATCCGGTTGCGTCGTTTTGGGCAGAAAGTGATCGAGATGCTGGGCGGGCGCAGTGTTCATCCGGCGTGGACGGTGGCGGGTGGCGTGCGAGAGCCGCTCAGTGACGAGGATCGCAGCAAGATACGGCGCATGTTGCCAGAGGCGCTCGACATCACCGGGCTGGCGCTCGACCTGCTCAAGGATGCCTTCGACGATTTCCGTGACGAAGAAGCAATGTACGGCAACTTCCCCAGCCTGTACATGGGGTTGGTGACGCCGGAAGGCGGATTGGAGCACTACGATGGCTTGCTGCGCGTGATGGATAGCGATGGCAACGTGCTGGAGCCGGGTCTGGCGCCGTCACGTTATCGTGAGATCCTCGGTGAGGCGGTCGAGCCGTGGAGCTATCTCAAGTTCCCCTACTACAAACCGGCGGCAGTACGCGAGGCCAATGGCGCTGGCCGCGCACAGGAGCATTACCAGGCAGGCATGTATCGCGTGGGGCCGTTGGCGCGCCTGAACGTCTGTGATTTCGCCGGCACCCCGCGCGCCGACGCCGAATTGCGGGAGTTCCGCCGTCTGGCGCCGCGTGGTCGCCCGGTCGCCAACAGTTTCCACTACCACTATGCGCGGCTGATCGAGATTCTCTACGCGCTTGAACGCATTGCCGAGACCGTAGACGACCCGGCGATCACGGATAAGCGCATCCGCGCCCATGCCGAGGTCAACAATATGGTTGGCGTGGGTGTCAGCGAGGCGCCGCGCGGTACACTCTTCCATGAGTACCACGTCAACGGCGATGGCATCTTGCAGAAGGTGAACTTGATCATCGCCACCGGCCAGAACAACCTGGCAATGAACCGCACCGTCAAACAGATCGCACAATACCACATTAACGGTGGCAAGGTGACGGAGGGTGTGCTCAACCGTATCGAACATGGCATTCGCCTGTACGACCCTTGCCTGAGCTGCTCCACCCACGCCGTCGGCCAGATGCCGATGGTGGTAGAGGTGTACGATGTGCACGGCGTGTTGGTGGATCGGGTTGCACGTGGCTGAGAAGAGCACCGAGCGGAGTGCAATGCGCCCGATTCTGATCGTTGGCATTGGCAACACCCTGCGTCGCGACGATGGCGCAGGGTGGTTTTTTGCCGAGGCGCTCGCTGCGGCGCTGGAAGCTGCCGATTGCTCTGTGCACCTGGAATTGCACCACCAGCTCACCCCAGAACTGGCCGTCGCGGCGGCGGAACTGCAGCCTGGCGTCATCCTTTTTGTTGACGCCAGCGTCGCCGTTGACGAAGTCGTCGTGACCCTGCTTGGGGAGATGATGCCGGACATGACCGTTGGACATAGTCTCACGCCCGCTACCCTGCTGACGCTGATGCGTCGCCTCTATGCCGTTGACGCAGTGGCCTGGCTGGTGCAGGCGCCAGCCCGCGACTTCGGTCATGGCGAAGGTCTGAGCGAGGTCGCACAGCGCGGGGTGCAGACAGCGCCAGCACTAGCGCTGCGTCTGCTTGACCGCTGATAGAGCTCCCGTCTGCGCCAGCGTGCAGCATCCCCTAAACTTGCCGACAACTTGCAACCGTATAATCTACCGATGTTTGCTGTAGCCGGGAGCGAGCACAGCACGTGGAAAGTGTCCCGCCGCCGATCTGCATTTGCGAACAACCTAAAACTGTAATATAAACCACATGCTTTTTGTGCAACGCGCGAGCGAAACAGGTTACAACATGGGCGTTACGGCAAGTTATCCAGAGCAACCACGCCCTGGATTGGATAACCGCAAGCTGATCTGGCTTTGGTTGGGATTGCTGACAATCCCATTGATCGCGGTGGTGCTCTTTGCCGTGTTTCAGCCGGTCAAGGTGGTGCCGCGTATAGGCTTGGCGCCGGGTTACAGCTTCACCGATATGAATGCCCAGCGCCTCACCAATGAAGATTTTCGCGGCAGCGTCGTGATTTACAATTTCACAACGACCCATTGTGAGGCGCCATGTGTTGACTCTGCGCCGACAATGCAAGAAATTCAGGCAATGCTTCAACGGATCGACACAGGCGGCATACCAGTGATGCTGGTGACGGTGGCGCTTGATCCGGAGCGCGATACACCAGAGCGATTGCGTGCTTACGCGGCGCAACTGGGCGCCGACCCGACCCTGTGGCATTTCGTCACGGGCACGCCTGCACGCTTGAAGCAGGTGGTCGGTGGTGGCTTTGGCCTGTATTACACGCAAGACGAGAATGGCGTGCTGAAATTTGAGCCGATGCTAGCGTTGGTGGACGGCAACGGGCTGTTGCGTGCGCAATATAAACGTGGGCTGCCGGATGTCGATTTTGTTGAGCGTGACCTCAAATTGATCTTTGACGAAGTGCGCAATAGCAGTGGCGCCAGTGGGCTGGTGTACGAAGCTGCACATCTGTTTGCTTGTTATGCCACTTACTAGCGCTGCCCAATGTCGAGAGGCCCAACGCCGAGAAGCCCAACGCTGAGAAACAACCTGCCCGGAAATCAGAAGCCTGAAGCATAACGTCGTCGGGGTGTCGTGGCCTTAGGGACCGAAGCCTCGGAAATGGAGACCGTAGGGTGCACGCTGACATGCAAGCAAATGCGACTGGCGAAGTGTGGAAACGGTCGCGTTGGTGGCGTAGCTTGATCCTGTTGGTGGTGGTGATTGTGGCGGGCGCTGCCGGTTGGGGACTCTGGCAGCGTTTTGGTCCACGCCCTGCTCCACAATATGGCGTGCCAGTGAATGGTACAGCGCCGGTGGCAGACTTCGAGCTGGATTCGACGTTGGGGAAGCCGTTGGCGTTGAGCGACTTTGCTGACCGTTATGCCGTGCTCTATTTTGGTTACACGACTTGCCCAGACATCTGCCCAACCACGTTGGCTGACCTGGGAAAGGCAGAGCAGTTGATGGGAGCCGCGGCCGAGCGGATGCAGGTCATCTTCATTACCGTCGATCCAGAGCGTGACACGCCGGAAAGACTGCGCAATTACCTGGCTTACTTCAGCCCAAACTTTATTGGGATGAGCGGCTCGCTGGAAGAGACAGAGCGCATCGCCAGTCAGCTTGGCGTCGTCTACGAGAAGCGCTATCACAGCGACAGCGCAACCGACTACCTGATGGATCACACCGCAACGGTGATCGTGCTGGACCCACAGCGCCGGCCACAGATTATCTTTCCCTATGGGGTGACCGGTGAGCAGATGGCAAGCGATCTGTTGGCCGTAATCCGATAGCATGGACACATACCCCATGCACACATACCATGCACATCGAGTGCTTGTGACCAGTGTCGGCGGCGTGTGTTCGCGATCGGGGCAAGTTTATTGAGGCAAGTTTATCAGTCGTAGCATCATCATAATTATTTCTTTCAACCTACATCAACCGTGTACAGCGCCAGATTTGAAGGTGGCAAAGGAGTACTGAATGCGCAAAGAACCTGATACACCGCAGGGCACCATCGTGCTAATCTCGATCTTCCTCGTCATGACTGTTTTATTGTGGTTCAATGCCTATTTCATTGTGTTGTCAAGAGGAGCGAACTGATGAGCGATCATGATCACGCGACGGAGCACACCCCTGAAACTGGTGGGCATGGCGCGGACCCGCATGACGAAGCCAGTGCTTTGCACATCGAGAAGTGGGAAGGCATCTGGATTCGCATTGCGCTGGGCATGACGGTTGTCTTCATTGCCGCCATCACCATTGCGGCGCTCTCGTTTGGCATCTCGGTGCCGGGTGCAACGGCGCGCATCAATCCGGCGACGTTGAACGACGAAGGCAGCCCGTTCGCCACGCCGGGCATCCGTGAACTGGCGCCGGGCAAGTACGAGGTCTACATGGTGGCGCAGACGTGGAACTTTCTGCCCGATAAGCTCGAAGTCCCGGCAGGTTCTGAAGTTACCTTTTACGTGACGGCGCGCGACGTCATTCATGGCATCAAGATTGCTGGCACAAACGTCAACATGATGGCGCTGCCAGGCCAGGTCTCGACGCTCAAGGCGACCTTCGACAAGCCAGGCACCTACAACTACATCTGTCATGAATACTGCGGCTATGTCGCCGGCGCACCGATTGGCCACCACACCATGTACGGCCAGATCACGGTGCTTCCCGCTGAGGGTACGGCAGAAACCGCGCAAGCCATCACCGAGTAAAGAGAGGAACTAACCGATGTCTGTAAGTGCTGTCTCTAGCGCTGCTCTCAAGGCGCACCCGACGCCGGTGCCGTTGACCGCCAAGGACCTCAAACTGGTAGACCGGCTGGCGGGACTCAACATTCTGGTGGGCGTGCTGGCGCTCTCGATCGGCGCACTGCTTGGCGTCTTTCAGGGGTTGGAGCACGCCAAGGTGCTCGACATCTATCCCTGGCTCAATCCTGTCATCAAGACTTACTATCAAGGTTTGACGCTGCACGGCGCGCTGAATGCTGTCGTGTGGACAACCTTCTTCATTTGTGGTTTCTTCACCTTTGCGTTTGTGCGCAGCATCAACCGTCCGCTCAAATACCCGTGGCTGAGTACGGTGGCGTTCATCGTCATGGTGGTCGGGCTACTAACGGCGGCCGTGCCCATGTTGATGAACAACGCGTCCGTGCTCTACACCTTCTACCCGCCGCTGCTGGCGGATTGGGCCTTCTACCTCGGACTGACATTGCTCGTCGTTGGCTCGTGGATCGTTGGCTACAGTATGTATTTCACCTACTACGCATGGCGCAAGGAGAATCCCGACGCTCGCGCCCCGTTCATTGCCCTGGCATCCACCATCACGATGGTGCTGTGGCAGATCGCAACGTTAGGCGTCGCCGCCGAGATTCTCTTCCAGTTGCTGCCGAACGCACTGGCGCCCGTGCTAGGTTTCCCGGCGCCGGGTCTTGATCCACTGCTCAACCGCACCCTCTTCTGGTGGTTTGGCCATCCGCTGGTCTATTTCTGGTTGCTGCCTGCTTATGTTTCCTGGTACGCCATGTTGCCAGCGCAGACCAACGGCAAGATGTTCAGTGAACCGCTAGCGCGCCTGGTCTTCTGGCTCTTCCTGCTCTTCAGCACACCGGTCGGCTTCCATCACCAATATGCTGACCCTGGCATCCCGGAAATCTGGAAATACATCCACATGATCTTCACCTTTGGCGTCGGCTTCCCCAGCCTGATTACTGCCTTCACGGTAGTGGCGTCGCTGGAAATCGGCGCCCGTGCGCGCGGCGGCAAGGGATACCTGCGCTGGATTGGCCGTCTGAACTGGGGCGATCCTTCCTACGCAGCACAGAACCTGGCGATGATCCTCTTCATCTTTGGCGGCATTGGTGGGTTGATCAACGCCTCTTACAACGTCAACATGGCGACGCACAACACGATGTGGGTGCCCGGTCACTTCCACCTGACCGTTGGCTCGGCGAGTACGCTGACTTTCTTTGGCATTGCCTACTGGCTGGTGCCGAAGCTCACCGGCCATAAGCTCTTCACCAAATGGCTGGCGTTGGCGCAGGCATGGACGTGGTTCCTGGGAATGATCTTCTTCAGCAACGCCTACCATACCCTGGGGCTTCTCTTTAGCGTGCCGCGCCGCACCATGCTAGGTCAGTCGCCCTACTACAGCACCCAGTGGACGCCGCAGATGATGGAATCGGTGTTGGGCATTGCTTTCCTGACGATCAGCGCCACACTTTTCTTTGCGATCATGCTCTTCACGGTGATCCTGCCACGTAAGCTGGACAAGGAGATCGTGATGCCGGTGGCGCAACCGCTCGACCCGACGCCGGCGCCCAAGTGGCTCGACACCTGGTGGCCGTGGCTCAACGGCGCCATCGCCCTGGTCATCCTCTCCTATGGGCCGATGCTCTTCCAGCTCATCCGCGATGCGGAGTTCTGGTCAAAGGGGATTCGCGTCTGGTGACAACAGTCTGGTGACAACAGTCTGGTGACAACAGTCTGGTGACAACAGTCTGCAACAGTCTGGTGACAACAGTCTGGTGACAACAGTCTGTTCTGCTCCCAAAAGGCTCCGGCTGCACGACCGGAGCCTTTTTCTTTCCCCACTACACGACTGACGGAGCGCACTTCACGTTGGGGACGCAAACTTCGCCTCGAACGTGAAATAGACCCCTGACTGATGGCCGGGTTGACTGCTTCATCTCCCCGTAAGCGCGATCCGGTCAAAAACGGTGAGGTTCGGCTGCCAACCATCACTCTACTCACGCGCACGTGTGAACTGGTCACTTGGCCAGTCCATAGACTGCTACCCTGACCAGTCCGACTTCTCCCCACGTGCAGGACGCAGCCCCTGAGTGTTTCGTTTACACTAATCGACGTGTCTGGAGCTATGAAATGCGCTCACATGATTGTGAGCCAACCAACCGCTCAATTGCGATCTTTACAAGGAGAAGTTTGCAATGTCTGACGTAGCCAATCAACAAAAGCAGTGGGTTTTCCTCTTTACTGAACTGGATAAAGCGGAAGCCGCCTGCGCCGCAAAGGACTGGGATGACGTGCGCGCCTTCCTTGGTGGCAAGGGCGCCAACCTCTTTGAGATGACCCGCCTCGGCCTGCCGGTGCCGCCTGGCTTCACCGTCTCCACGCAGGCGTGCAATGCCTACCTGGCGGCGAATCACGAATTCCCTGAAGGTCTGTGGGAGCAAGAAGTCGCCGCCATGCATGCCATCGAGCAGCAAGTTGGCAAGAAGTTTGGCGACCCCACCAACCCACTCTTCGTCTCCTGCCGCTCGGGCGCCAAATTCTCCATGCCCGGCATGATGGATACGGTCCTCAACATCGGCTTGAACGATGAAACCGCCGCCGGCATGATCAAGCTCACCGGCGACCCGCGTTTTGTCTACGACTCCTACCGCCGCCTGATCCAGATGTTCGGCTCGGTCGTGATGGGCGTCGCCGACGAGCCATTCGAGGAAGTCATCGCTGAGCAAAAGAAGAAGAGCGGCGTGAAGCAAGATGTCGATTTGACCGCCGACGACTGGAAGGTCATCATCGAACGCTTCAAGGCGTTGGTGAAAGCCTACAAGGGCATGGACTTCCCGCAAGACCCCTACAAGCAGCTCGAAATGGCGACGCGCGCCGTCTTCAATAGCTGGTTTGGCAAGCGCGCGATCGATTATCGCAACGCCACCGGCATTCGCCACGACCTGGGCACCGCCGTCAACATTGTGACGATGGTCTTTGGCAACATGGGCAATGATAGCGCCACCGGCGTTGCCTTCACTCGCAATCCCGTGGACGGCGCCAAGGAACTCTACGGCGACTACTTGATCAACGCCCAGGGCGAGGATGTCGTTGCAGGCATCCGCAATACATTGCCGATTGCGCGTCTGCAAACCGACATGCCCGAAGCGTTCGCCCAGTTCATGGACATCGTGACCAAGCTGGAAAATCACTTCCGAGACATGCAGGATGTCGAGTTCACGATTGAGCACCGCAAGCTGTGGATGCTCCAGACTCGCAACGGCAAGCGCACGGCGCGCGCGGCCATCAAGATTGCCGTGGACATGGCGAATGAAGGTCTGATCAGCAAGTCCGAAGCTGTCATGCGCGTCACGCCGGAGCAGGTCGACCAGTTGCTGCATCCGCAGTTCTCCGCCGAGACGAAGAAGAAGGCGCGCAGCGAAGGCAACATGCTTGTTCAAAAGGCTGTCAATGCCAGCCCCGGCGCAGCTGTCGGCATGGCTGTCTTCGACGCCGACACCGCCGACGAGTGGGGCAAGGCTGGCAAAGCAGTCATCATGGTGCGTCCGGAGACCAAGCCGGATGACGTGCACGGCATGATCGCCGCCAAAGGCATCCTGACCAGTCGCGGTGGCGCCACCAGTCATGCCGCCGTTGTCGCCCGCCAATTTGGCACGCCAGCCGTCTGTGGCGCTGAAGAGCTGGAAATCGACGTTGACCATCGCATGATGTACGTGACAGTTGGGGACAGCAAGATCGAAGTGCGCGAAGGCGATTGGATTAGCCTTGACGGCGGCACCGGTGAGGTCTTCCTGGGCAAATTGCCAACGCAAGAGCCGGACTTCGAGAACGAAATTGAACTCAACACGCTGCTCAAATGGGCCGACGAAATCCGTAAGCTGGGCGTATGGGCCAATGCCGACTATCCAAAGGACGCAGAACGGGCGCGGCGTTATGGCGCGCAGGGCATTGGCCTTTGCCGCACCGAGCATATGTTCTTTGAGGAGGATCGCCTGCCTATCGTGCAGGAGATGATCATGGCGACCAGCAAAGCGCGCCGCCTTTCCGCCCTGGAACGCTTGTTGCCAGTGCAGCGTAATGACTTCGAGGGCATCTTCCGCGCCATGGATGGGCTGCCGGTCATCATCCGCCTGCTCGACCCGCCGCTGCATGAGTTCCTGCCCGGCTATCACGAGCTGGTTGCGGAACTGGCTGATCTGAAGGTGCGCTTGCAGCACTTCCACACGCTGAGCGAAATCGACAACGCGCTGGCACAGGTGCGCCAGAAGGAAGATATCCTGAACCGCGTCAAGGCGCTGAGCGAAGCCAATCCCATGCTTGGCCTGCGCGGCGACCGCCTGAGCATCGTCATGCCGGAAATCACGGAGATGCAGGTGCGCGCTATCCTGGAAGCGGCGATTCATGTCAAGAAAGAGGGCGTGGATGTTCACCCGGAGATCATGGTGCCGCTAGCCGGCCACGTCAACGAGCTGAAGTTCGTCAAAGAGATCGTGGATCGCGTCGCCGCCGAGGTCTTCGCTGAGGCCGGCGTCACCGTCGACTTCAAGTATGGCTCCATGGTCGAAGTCCCGCGTGCGGCGCTCACCGCTGACGAGCTGGCGACGGTCGCCGAATTCTACAGCTTCGGCACCAACGACCTGACGCAGACAACGTTCGGCATGAGCCGTGACGACGCTGAATCCAAGTTCTTGATGGAGTACACCGAAAAGGCAGTGCTGCCGACCAATCCGTTCCAACAGTTGGATCGCGGCGGCGTCGGCAAGCTAATCAAGATGACGGTTGAACTGGGCCGTAGCACCCGCCCTGGCATGCACATGGGCATCTGTGGTGAACACGGCGGCGATCCGAACAGCATTGAATTTTGCCACATGGCTGGCCTGAATTACGTAAGTTGCAGCCCGTTCCGCGTGCCCATTGCGCGGCTCGCTGCGGCGCAGGCAGCCGTGAAACATGGGTGAGTAGTGGTTGGTTGTTCTCCGGTTTCCTCCTTGTGAACTGGGAGCGTGCCACAGCACGCTCCCAGTTCACTTTACGGCTCATTCAGTTGTCGAGAGTCGTGGCAGCGCATATTCATCAATTCTCCGTCCCTTTACCCAAACAATCTACGGCGCGTCTGCACCAAATGTCATAGATTTTGTCTGGATTCTGACGACAGGCGGCAAGAAAAATCAACATTTTTCGCCAACCCAACCATCGTCTTTGCGCCCTCTCAGCTAGAACAATTACTTGCTATCCTGTAAGGCAAATCATCATTGCCTGGAGGATTGCATGGCGCGCACTCATTCGTTTATTCGCACGGTTGGTCAGCTCCTCGTCATTGTGTTGTGGATGGCGTCCCCCCTGGTTCTCGTTATGCCAGCGCAAGCGCAAACTGAGTCCACTGTTCCCGGCGCACTGCTGATCCGCTTTCAGCCTGAAACAACGCCGGCAGAGCGTGCGACGGTGCTCTCGGCCCTGGATGTGCGTCTAGTGCGCTGGCTGCCGCAAGCCGATGTGGCGCAGGTTGTACTGGACGCGGACAGGAGCGTTGTCGCCAGCGCGGCGCTGGACGCAGTAGCCCCGTACATTGCGTATATCGAGGCTGACGTTGTCGTCAGCGGCGATCTGACGCCGAATGATGTCGCGTTCACAGTCCCATCGCAGGTGTATGGTCAAACTATTGTTGAAGCGCCGCACGCCTGGGACTTGAGCACCGGTTCGAACGACGCCATCATTGCTATCCTGGATTCAGGCATCAATCGCACCCATCCTGAGTTTGCCGGGCGTGTATTGGGTGGCTATGACTTCATCAATGATGACGACGACCCCGACGACGATCATGGGCATGGCACCCATGTCGCCGGAATTGTGGCCGCAGCGCTCAACAACGAACAGGGTGGGGCCGGTGTCTGCCCGCAGTGCATGATCCTGCCTGTCAAGGTGCTCGATAGCGGCAACAAGGGCACGTGGGGCAGCGTCGCCGCCGGCATCTACTACGCCGTCGATCAAGGGGCGCGCGTCATCAATCTGAGCCTGGGTGCAGCAATCTCCAGCCGTACTCTCGAAGATGCCATTGCCTATGCTGAAGCCCATGATGTGCTTGTCGTTGCTTCTGCCGGCAATGCTGCCAGTACGACGCCTTACTACCCCGCCGCGATTCCCTACGTCATTGCCGTCGGCGCCACTAATGACAACGACGAGCATTGGGTGCTGAGCAACATGGGCGAGCATCTCGACCTCACGGCGCCCGGCTACCGCATTTTCAGCACCTACCATGATCTCCAGCAAAATGGCGGCTATGCGTTCATGTCGGGCACCAGCATGGCTTCTCCTTTCGTCACTGGACTGGTTGGCTTGCTGGCGAGCTTCGCTCCGAACCTGACCGGCGCCGAGATTTACGACCTCATGACCACCACCGCCGATGACTTGGGCGAGCCGGGCAAGGACGCAGTCTTCGGCTTCGGGCGCATCAATGTGTACCGCGCGCTCGTAGCGGCGAATGGCGGCGTTGAGCCGAACGATCCGTCGGGGGATAATCCGGCGGACGACGCCGACGCGCCGGAGCAATCCTCGCTGTTTCTGCCAATCCTGACCAGTAGTTAACGGCGTTCACATCCTGGAACAAACCGTGTAAGCGCTCTGCCACGTCGACCCGTAGGTAGTTCGTAGTTGGTGTGACAGACGCAACGCCTATGCATTGGCACACAACACAATCCTGAAGTTTGCTTCTCGTGATGACAGCGTGCACCGCAACAAGCAAGGTGCACGCTGTTGTTTGAGGTGGCAGCAATTCCCAGATTGCCTTGCGCACAAGTATAATACGCAATATACATGGCGGAGATAGGTTGACGCGCAATTCGACATGCAGGCCATCAGGCATAAACATGCCCGTCAGTCGCACCGCGTTGCAGCTAGACACGGATGCAGACAAGAACGATGAAGCTGAACCCAATGTTACTTGCCCTCGATTTGGACGACACTCTGCTTGATGCACAAAAACGGGTTAGCGCTGCGAATTTGGCCGCGCTCGAGTGTTGGCTTGCCGCTGGGCACGAGATCGTGGTGGCGACAGGGCGACCGCCGCGCAGCGTGACGCCAGTTCTGCCAGCGATTCTGCACAGTGCACCGCGCATCGTCTACAACGGCGCGCAGGCCATTGTCGATGGACGGGTGGTTTATGCCAATCCGCTGCCAGCGACGGCGGTGCAACAAATGTTGAACTGGACGGCGCAGACGGGTGAGGAGTGGTGGATCGGGTTGGAGATCGAGGATCAACTCTTTGTCAATCGGCATTTCGCCAAACCCGACCCGTTTATTGTGGCGGACTTATGGGAGATGTGTGCGCAGCCGGTCAGCAAGATGATTTTCTTTTTCCCCAATGGACGTGGCGACATCGCCCCCCTGCTGGCGGTGGTGCCGGCGGAAGCGCGGGCACTGGTGACGCCCAAGTTCAGCGTGGTGCAACTGTGCGCTCGCACCGCCGACAAAGCTGAGGCATTGCGCCACCTGCTTCGGCAGCGGCAGTTGAGCATGGACGCCGTAGCCGCGATCGGCGACGATATCAACGATGTGGAGATGGTGCGCGCCAGCGGCATCGGCATAGCAGTTGACAATGCGTTGCCCGAAGTCAAGGCCGTCGCTGACTGGATTGTTCCAGGCCACGATGCGGATGGCGTAGCACACGCAATTCACCGTCTGTTAGGGTGACCTGATGACACGACGCAGCTTGTTTTCCGAGCTTGGCGACCGGCTGAGTGCGGTGCGTGCACGCCAGGAATGGCTAGGTGCACTCCTGACCGCTATCGGCGGTTTCCTCTTGTGGAGCGTAGTGCGCTACACACCGGAACGCAGTGCACCACCGTTGATCATGATATTCACTGGCTGGACGGCGCCGCTTGTCGCCGCTGCGTTGGTTGTGCTGGGGCTGGTGTTGCTCTTTCGTCAGCGCGCTGGATATTGGAGCGCCGAGGCGTTGTTGGGCGTCGAGTGCTTTCTACTTGGGCTGATGACGCTCAGCTTTATACGCGTCGAAGGCGCCATCAACTGGAACGCGCGGCTAGATGGGCAGGATGGTGGGCTGGTGGGTTGGGCATTGGGCAACTTGCTGATGGCGTTGCTGGGATCGACCTTTGCCACGTTGCTCGCGGTTGGGCTGATTATCGCCGGTGTGATTCTGCTGGTGCGGTATACGCCACTCATCTACCTGATAGCGGCCCTGCGCAGCTGGCTGCCTGCTATCGGTCTGCTTGGCAGCGATTTGCGCTCGCTCTTCACGCGTTCCCGTCCTTCTGCCAGCGACGCGTGGGGGCAGTTGCCGCGCACACCTAATTTCGTGGCGGCGGCGCCGGAGATGGCGGAAGAGGAGCGCGCGGCGCCGACAGCTGCGCCCTCGCGTCGTCGACCTCGCCTGCCCGAAGCAACGTCGCCGACAGTCGCGGACAGCGCTCCGTCCAGTAAGGCGAAACCAGGCGCCAAAGCGTCTGTCGCCGCCAGGACGCCCACGGCTCGCCCCCTGCGCTCCACCGGCCTGCCGCCCGTCGATCTGCTTCATGCCGACGCCGGCGCCTACGGCAACCGCGATGTCAGTCAGATCGAACAGTTGATCGTCAACACATTAGAAGACTTCAATGTGCCTGTGCGCGTCGTCCACGTCGAGAGCGGACCCACGGTGACGCAATTTGGCGTTGAGCCGCTCTACGTGGAGAGCGCCGGGCAGAAACGCAAGGTGCGCGTCAGCCGTATCGTCAACCTGGCTGACGACCTGGCGCTGGCGTTGGCGGCGCCTGCCGTGCGCATCGAGGCGCCCGTGCCGGGGCGCCCGTATGTTGGCATCGAGGTGCCCAACCCCGACAAGTCGCTGGTCAGCCTGCGCGGCATCCTGGAGAGCGCCGAGCTGCGCAAGGGCGGTGTGTTGGCGTTGCCGTTGGGACGCAACACCGCCGGCGCGCCCGTCGTGATGGACTTGACCAGGGCGCCGCACATGTTGATCGCTGGCGCCACCGGGTCGGGTAAGTCGGTGTGCATCAATGCCATCGTCGCCGGGTTGCTGATGCAACATGGGCCAGAGAGCCTGCGCTTTGTGATGGTTGACCCCAAGATGGTGGAACTGCCTGGCTACAACGGCATCCCGCATCTCTACGGCAAGGTCATCACTGATGTTGAACAGGTGATGGGCGCGCTGACCTGGCTATTGATCCAGATGGATGATCGCTACCAGCTTTTCCGGGACGTGGGCGTGCGCAACATCGACGCCTACAACGCAGCGATGGCGAAGCAAAAGGGTGGGCAACCGCTCCCATACATTGTGCTTGTCATCGATGAGTTAGCCGACTTGATGATGACTGCCGCCGAAGACATCGAGCGCCAGATCTGCCGATTGGCGCAGATGGCGCGCGCAACTGGCATTCACTTGATCCTGGCGACACAACGTCCCAGCACCGATGTCATCACCGGTTTGATCAAGGCGAACTTCCCCACACGCATCGCCTTTGCTGTGACCAGCCAGATCGACAGCCGCGTGATCCTGGATTCGCCAGGCGCTGAGCGCCTGCTGGGGCGCGGCGATATGCTACTGATGCGCCCCGACGCCGGCAAGTTGCAACGCGTGCAGGGCTGTTTCGTCGCCGACGAGGAGATCGGGCGCGTTGTGGACTTCTGGAAAGAGGCAGTCAAACAAACCGGCGCGCCGCCTACCGTCATTCCCTGGGCCGGTATTCTCGATCAACTCGAAGACGGTGATGAGCTGCTCCGTGACGCCATCGACGCCGTGCGCGGGATGCGTACATGCAGCACGAGTATGCTCCAGCGAAGACTCAATATTGGCTTTCCCAAAGCCGCGCGCTTGATGGAAGAACTAGAGCAGCGCGGCATTGTCGGTCCCGATCTAGGGGCGGGTCGTGGTCGTGAAGTATTGGTGAAAAGCGACGCTGAGACAGCAGAAGAAGATGCAACTTTTTCTTGATCTTCTGGTCGTAAAGGGGTTGACAAGCATCATAAAGTATGTTACGCTACCTGGCTGTAAGAGCTTTCATGAAAGCTCTTACAGTGCAGAGTGGTACAAGACTGCACCCCTTGGCTACCCAAACACAGTGAATCAGTAGAAATCAGTCGAATGTCTTCGACAATCTATGATGTTGCCTCGCGTGCTGGCGTGAGCATTGCCACCGTTTCGCGTGCGCTCAATGCGCCGCAGACGGTCAATGCAACGACGCTGCAACGCATTCAAGATGCGATCGACGAGCTTGGCTTCATTCCTAAGGCCGAGGCAACGGCGCGGGCGCGGCGCACTCACCGGCAGATCGGGGTGTTGGCGCCCTTTTTCATGCATTACCCGTCCTTTACGCAGCGGCTGCGCGGGGTGGCGGGCGCCTTGCTTGGCACCGGCTTTGAGCTGGTTGTCTACAATGTCGATACGCCTGAACATGTACGGGGCTATCTGCACACCTTGCCGATTACGCGACGGCTCGACGGCCTGCTGATCATCTCGTTGATGCTGGACGATCAGGAAGCGCAACGACTGGTGCAGCACCGGCTGCCGACGGTCTTGATCGAGGGGACGCACCCCAGCCTGGCGACGGTCGAGATCGACAATGTCAGCGGTGGCGAGATCGCAGCGGCCTATCTGGTGGCAAAAGGACACCGCTGCATCGGCTTTGTTGGCGGCGACCGACAACTGCCGGGTTATGCGATTGGCACCAGTGAGTTGCGTTTTCGGGGCTTTGCCGCTGTACTGGCGCAAGAGGGACTTGCACCACACTTGCCGGGTTTTGCGCCGCGTACAGCGACGCATGAAGAAGCACGGCTGCAGGCGCTCGATTTGCTGCAACAACCAGAACGTCCCACCGCCATCTTTGCGGGCAACGATACGCTGGCGCTGGGCGTGCTAAAGGCGGCGCGGGAGCTAGGGCTGCGCGTGCCGGAGGATGTCGCCGTGCTCGGTTTTGATGACGCCGACTTCGCCGAGTACATCGGGCTTTCCACCGTCTCGCAGTCGCTCGAAGAGTCGGGGCGGCTGGCGGTGGAGATGTTGCTGTCAATGCTGTCGGAGCTGGCGCGCATGAATCGTCACGTGCAACTGCCGCTGCAAGTCGTCGAACGCGAGACGACGTGAAACGTGGTGCGTGTTTCGTGTTACGTGGTGCATGTTACGTGGAGCGTAATTCATCCACGAACACGCAATACGAAGCACGCAACACTCAGGTTAATCTCCGGGCTTTCCGGGTTAACGATACAAGTGGTTGTTCTATCTATCAAAAGGAGAATGTCTCTATGAAGCGACGATATTTGGCCGTACTCGGCCTGCTCGTCATCATGGCCATGGTGCTGTCCGCCTGTGGCGGCGGCGCGCCGGCCACCGAAGCCCCGGCGGCGCCAGCAGCACAGGAAGCTGCGCCGACTGAGGCGCCAGCGGCGCAAGAAGCCGCGCCGACTGAGGCGCCAGCGGCGCAAGAAGCCGCGCCGACTGAGGCGCCAGCGGCTGAGGCGGCTGCACCCAGTGGGGAAGTCGTCAATCTGACATGGATCGGCCCAGGCCCAGGCGCCGAGTTCGAGTTCCGCAAGCAGCAGGTTGCAGAATGGAATGCGGCCAATCCTGACATCCAGGTGAAGCTCATTGAAGGCCCGTCGTCCGCTACGGATCGCATCGGCCTCTATCTGCAGACATTCCAGGCGCAATCCTCGGATATCGATATCATGCAGATTGACGTGATCTGGCCTGGTGACCTGGCTGAGAACCTGATCGACTTCAACGAATACGGCGGCGCAGAAGCTGTGAAGGATGACTTCCCGGCGATCGTGCAGAACAACACCGTGGACGGACGTCTGGTCGGTCTCCCCTGGTTCACCGACGGTGGCCTGCTCTACTACCGCACTGACCTCCTGGAGAAGTACGGTTACGCTGGCCCGCCCAAGACCTGGGCCGAGCTGGAAGAGATGGCGACCAAGATTCAGGAAGGCGAGCGCGCTGAGGGCAACCAGGACTTCTGGGGCTATGTGTGGCAGGGCAAGCCGTATGAAGGTCTGACCTGCGATGCACTGGAATGGATCTACTCGAGCGGCGGCGGCACGATCGTCAGCCCGGAGAAGGTCATCACGATCAACAACGACGCAGCGGCGAGCGCCTTGGATATGGCCTATAACTGGATCGGCAAGATCACCCCTCCGGGCGTGAACAGCTTCCAGGAAGAAGAATCGCGTGCGGTGTGGCATGCAGGTAATGCTGCCTTCATGCGCAACTGGCCCTATGCCTATGGCCTCAGTGAAGGCGCCGATAGCGCAGTGGTAGGCAAGTTCGATGCAACTTCTCTGCCCGGCGCCGAAGCTGGCATGAGTGCGGCCACCCTGGGTGGCTGGCAGGTTGGCGTCTCCAAGTACAGCAAGAATCCTGCTGCGGCCGCCAAGGTTGCGCTCTGGCTCGCCTCGACCGAGCAGCAGAAGGCTCAGGCTCTGGCGCCGTCCTCCCTGATCCCGACCAAGATGAGTCTGTACGAGGACCCGGACATTGCTGCGCAGCGCCCCTTCATGCCGAAGTTGTTGCCCGTCTTCACGAGCGCAGTGGCTCGCCCGTCCACAGCCACCACGCCGCGCTACAACGAGGTTTCGAACATCTTCTTCACGAATGTTTCGGATGTATTGACCGGCAAACAGTCGGGCGCCGATGCAGTCGCCAACATCGAGTTGGACCTGCAGGATCTGCTCGGCTTCGAAGTTGGCCAACCGTAATCGCATGATGTAGTGCCTGGCTTCTCCACATACTGTGATGCGTTCATGTCAGAGGATGTGGAGAAGCCGGCTTGGCTCGGCCTGTCCCGGTCCTTGATGTTGCAAACTCCCAAGCGCCGGGCGCTCCGCTGGACCAACGTCACCCGTGCACATCGGCGCTGGCGTGGCGCGGGTCGAATGACAAGCAATTGACACCAGGCAACAACAGATCGAGAAGGAGTGTCATACATGGCCAAGGCTAAAGAGTTTAGCAGCGATCTGGCCAAACAGGAACAGAGACTCGCGTATTGGTTGCTGGCGCCGACGTTCATCATCTTGCTAGCGATCGGCATCTATCCGTTGATCTCTGTGTTTGGCTATAGTTTTACCAACGCGACCTTCGCCAGTTCCAAACCAACTGACTTTGTGGGCCTCCAAAACTACCAGACCCTGCTAAGCATGACCATCAGGCAGGTGCCGCCGGTCATCGATGAGGCTACCGGGCAGGTCAAGATTGACGAAAAGACAGGTAAGCCGGTCTTTGAGAGCGCAGTCAGGGTGCTGCCACGCGAGCCTGTGCGCTACAAGCCGGTGACTGATTTCACCCTGATGGGCAATAAGTACGTCCTTGGCGCAACAGACCCGGACTTCATCCATGCCGTCTGGGATACACTCATCTTTGGTGTTACGACTGTATTTCTCGAGCTGGTGCTTGGCATGATCGTTGCCCTGATCGTCAATGCGAATTTCAAGGGGCGCGGCTTCATGCGGGCATTGATTCTGGTGCCCTGGGTCATTCCCACGGCAGTGTCATCCCAGATTTGGGCATACATGTTGGTGGCGAACCGGACTGGCTTTTTCAACACGGTGCTCTGGTATCTGGGGCTTGGCAACGGTGAGATTCCTTTTCTGTCCGACCCTGCCTGGCAATTGCCCTCCATGATCGTAATCGACGTCTGGAAGACGACGCCTTTCATGGCGCTCTTGTTGCTGGCAGGTCTGCAATTGATTCCCGCTGACATCTACGAGGCCGCCGATGTGGATGGCGCTGGCCCGGTGCGTAGCTTCTTCCAATTGACGCTACCCTTGCTCAAAGGCACCATTGCCGTTGCGCTGGTCTTCCGCACCCTGGATGCGCTGCGTGTCTTTGACCTGTTCCAGATTGTGCTGGGTCAGGCGCGCTACTCGATGGCAAGCTTCACCTATTATCAGCTGATACAGAATCGGGCGATGGGTTATTCGTCGGCCAGCAGTATCGTGATCTTCTTCGTTCTGTCGGTTTTTGCAATCGTCTACATGCGCTCGCTGGGGGTGAAATCCGATGACCACTAAAACCAAAAGTCGCATCAACCGTATTCTGTTGTGGGTGCTGATTTTCGTGATGGCGATCTGGATGCTCTTCCCCTTCTATTGGGCGCTGAACTCTTCCTTCAAGACAGAAGGGCAACTTGCCATGACGCCGGCGACCTTCATCCCACGTGCGCCTGCGACTGGTGAGATTTCCTTTTCAATGAAAAACTACGCCGCAGTCTTTGGCAATGAGGCTTTCCTGCGGGCGATCGTCAATAGTGCTATTGTTGCTATCTCCGTCACGCTCCTGGCGTTGGCGGTTGGCGCATTTGCCGGTTTTGCATTGGGCAAACTACGCTATCGAGGCAAGAATTCCACTCTCTATGTCATCCTGGCCATGACGATGTTCCCGCAGATCGCGGTGCTGTCTGGTCTCTACACGGTCATTACTACGCTGAGCATCCCAGCGATTCCCAGCTTGATCCTGACGTACCTGCTCTTCTCGCTGCCCTTCACAGCCTGGGTCTTAACGGCGTTCTTCCGGGAGTTGCCGACGGAGATTTTCCAATCCGCCCAGGTGGACGGCGCGTCGCCTTTCCAGACGTTCTATATGATCATGCTGCCACTGACCGCGCCGGCGTTGGTCACTACCGGGTTGCTGGCGTTCATCGGCGCCTGGAATGAATATCTCTTTGCGTTGACCTTTACATCGGTGGAGCCAGCTGCGCGCACGTTGCCTGTGATCATTGCCAACTTCCCGGCGCAGGCGTCTCGGCAGATTCCGTTCGGCGAGATCATGGCGGCCGGCATTGTCTCCAGCATTCCGCTTTTCCTGTTAGTTTTCATCTTCCAGCGCCGCATTGTCGCCGGTTTGACGGCGGGTGCGGTCAAGGGTTGATCATCCCTCTCACTCCGACTCGATGCGATAGACTCTGGCCTCATAAGGCTGGAGTCTTTTCGCGTCGTGGATTGCATAGTTGCCGATCAGCAACCGTCCCGTACAGGTATAGGTCACTGCCTCTGCACCCAGGTTCAGCACAACCTGATAGCGTTGATTGCCTTCGACGCGCTGGTAGACGAAAAGCTCGACCGGCGCCGGCTGCGGGATAAATTCACCGTAGATGAACGCTGGCGTTGCCTTACGCAGCGCAATCATCTGGCGGTAGTAGTGAAAGACGGAATCGGGGTCGGCCAGGTTCGCATCCAGATTGATGTCGATATAGTTCGGGTTGACGCCGATCCACGGTCGCCCGGTGGTGAAACCGGCGTGCGGCGCTGCGCTCCACTGGTAGGGCGAGCGCCCCCGGTCGCGGGAGGTTGCGCGTACTGCCGCAAACACCGCATCTGGGTCTTCTCCTGCCGCCACCCGCTCGCGATAGAGATTGACCGTCTGAACGTCGTTGTATGCCTCGATCGTGGCGTAGACGGCGTTGGTCATGCCGATCTCTTCGCCTTGAAAGAGAAACGGCGTACCCTCCAACGTCAGCAGCAGCGTGGCAAAGAGCTTGGCGGATTCAACCCGGTAGCGTGCATCGTCGCCAAAGCAGGAGACGACGCGTGGCTGGTCGTGGTTGTTGAAGGCAATGCCCGCCCAACCGCGCCCTTGCAATTCGGTTTGCCAGCGCGTGAGAATCTCCTTGAGTTTCTGCGCATCCTTGCCAACCATGTTGTAGTAGTCGGTGTGCTCAAAGAGAAACGCCATGTTCAGTTCTCTACGTTCTGGCGCGGAGACTGCAATGGCGTCTTCAACCTTGAGATCGGCGCATTCACCCACCGTCAGCATGTTATGTTTGGCGAAAACCGCGCGATGCAACTCCTGCATGTAGTCGTGAAAGCGCGGCTGGTTGCAGAAATGCTCGATCGAGAAGACATACCGCCCCTCGCCGCGATTGTCGGGCAGACCTGGCGCCTTGGCGATCAGGTTGATGGCGTCGAGCCGGAAGCCGTCGATGCCTTTGTCGAGCCACCACTCGATGATCTGCTGCACTGCCTGGCGCACAGCCGGATTCTCCCAGTTCAGGTCGGGCTGCTGCGGCGAGAAGATATGCAGATAGTACTGCCCGGTGGCGGCGTCAAAACTCCACGCCGACTGCGTGAAGTGACCACCCCAATTGTTGGGTGCGCGTCCATCTCTGCCATCGCGCCAGATGTAGTAGTTTCGATACGGGTTGTCCCTCGACTTGCGGCTTTCCACAAACCAGGGATGCTGATCCGAGGTGTGGTTGACTACCAGATCCATGATCACCTTTAGCCCGCGGCGGTGCGCCTCCGTCAGCAGATGCTCGAAATCCGCCATTGTCCCGAACCTGGGGTTGATCGCCCGATAGTCGCTGATGTCGTAGCCGTTGTCAACCTCCGGCGACGCATAGACCGGCGTCAGCCAGAGCACATCGACGCCTAATGTCTTGAGCACATCCAGCTTGGCCGTGATCCCAGGCAGGTCGCCCACGCCGTCGCCGTTGCTGTCATAGAAGCTCTTGGGGTAGATCTGATAGACGACCGCTTCCTTCCACCATGCACGTTCCCTCATGGTCGCTCTTCCTCGATTTGCCATAATACCAGACCCGCAAACACCGGCAATTTCAGCATCCGCCGCCAGCGCCACGGCTGGGTGATCAGCCGGTGCAGCCATTCGAGATTGAGCCGCTGCATCCATAGCGGCGCGCGCTGCGCCACGCCCGCCACAAAGTCGAAGGCGCCGCCTACACCGATGGCGACCGCTGCCGATAATTCGGCGCGATGGCGGTCGATCCAAAAATCCTGGCGCGGGTGACCGTAGGCGACGAAAAGAATATCAGGCACGGCGGCGGCGAGACGGGAGAAGATGGCGGGCCACTCGTCGTCGGCGGGGCTGCCGGCGTAACAACCCGCCACCATCAGGCCGGGATCTGTCTCTTATACACATCTCCGAGCCCACG
>CZCA01000846.1_pt1 | contig 59079 bp, 45 predicted proteins | sample 591981 | NCBI WGS metagenome assembly CZCA01 (sample SAMEA3556810, study PRJEB10932) | anaerobic digester metagenome | reverse complement strand
GGAGGAAAGAGTAAGGGTTCCTATACCGGAGATCGTGGACACAGTATCAGATTCTAAAGAAATCAGGACCCAGTAAGACCCTCCCTGCCAACTCTCCCGTTCCAGTTGGTCCAGATCCTCTGTGTTCGTTACGGTTAAGGCGTTTTGCAGACGTCGACGCGTCCGTGCCTGTAATTCCTCGGGATCAGGTAAGGGTCCTAACTCATCTATTTCCTTGGCCACAATGGCCATTTCCCTTTGCAGGATGTGAATCAAGGTCATATTATGCTCTGCGGTATATAGAGCGGCTTGCAGCTCGGCTTCGGCTCCAAAATCTTGGGCTGTTGAAGCGTCAATTATCGCGCCTTCATAGCCATAGGCTGCTTCTACGAAAGCATTACGCAAAGCAGAGAACTTCATAAGTAGAGGATTGAGTTTCTTCAGATAGTCTACCATGTCTTGACTTGGATAGCGGAAGAAAGGTTCCCACTTTTTTTCAAAAAGGTCAGTTTCTTCAGGGCTCATTTCCCCCAGAATACTGCGCATCAACTCCATGGTGGCTAGCACAGCCATTTCCCAGTCAAGCTCGCACAGTTGATTGATATCCTTATAATTCGGCAATTGAACCGCAGGCAAATCCATATTCGCCAAAGTGAGTATCCGATCCATACCCTCCTTGGCTACAGAGCGTACCCGGTCATCGGGATCCCGCTCCATCAACTCTTCTATGTAGGGTAGAGCCGGTGTCGCCCGAATACCCATTTCACCTAAGGTGGCTATAGCCGCAAATCGCATCTTAGGCTCTGGAGAGTGGAGCATCTCACACAGGGGTTCAATAACAGATTCATCCTTCTGAGATAACCCGGCCACCGCTGTTTCAAAAATCCAGGAGCTACCTGAATCCAAAGCCTCCAGCAAAATATCAGTGGACGCCGGGGAGGAGAACTTACTGATAGCATTGAGGGCTTCTACCTTAACAGCAGTCTTACTACCTGAATGATAAGCATGGCAAAGCAGGTCGAAGCTTCTGTCATTGCCAATACCTCCTAAGGCGGTTACAATCGCCTCCTGTAAATCAGGGTCAGAGTTGCTGTATTTACTCATCAAAAGTGTAGTGGCATCATCAGCCTCAGGGCCAATTTCGCCCAGGGTTGAAATTGCATATTCTGTTCCAGGCAGATCGTGCTCTACCATATTTATGAGTGTTGGTACAGCTTTCTGCCCATAGATTCCAATGGCTCTTGCTAAGCGGCCTGCAACCCTATCATTTGCCTTGTAAGTCTTTAGCGCAGAGAGTAAGTCATCCAGCAACTCATCGGGAGGGTTTATCATCAGAGCCATACTGAGTGCTGCTGCGACTACAACCTCTTCGTCATCATCCCTAAGGGCTGCTGCAATAGTATAGGCAATATCATGGCCAGTTGGATCTATCTTCGAGAGAGCCCTGATTGCCTCTCTGCGGACTTGTGCTTCCTGGTCCCGGCTAGCCGGCTTTAAGTACTCCACCGCTGCCAACCCCCGGAACTTCATCTGACCGAGGGTATAGATAGACCGTGTCCGAATAGACAATTTGCCTGTCTTGGAAGCCTCGATTAAGGCGGGTACTGCCTCTTCCCCACAGCGGGTCAATACAATCTCAGCATCTCTGCCACCGGAGTTCTGCGGTAGGTCCAGACATGAGATAAGCTGTGGGTATGCCCAAGGTTCAGGATTACTGCCTATAGCAACTAAGGCTGCCAGAGCCGGAGCTGCCAGATCTTTATTGTCCAATAAGTGGACCAGTGCAGGTACAGCTGCTTGAGCAGACGACCCTAGCTTGGCCAACAGCTGAATAATGGATTTGCTGTTGCTATCAATAGTAGAGAGCTTGGCGGCTAACGCCGGTACCGCGGGTGCAGCCTCTGATTCCATAGCCTCCAAGGCCTCGATTGTTTTATCAACAACACGCGAATCATCACTTTCAAGATAAGGGATGATCTCATGGATGGCTTTTGGCCCTTGTGCTATAAGACTCTCCAGGACAACAGATTGGGCATTAGTGTTTCTGGCGTAATTACTGCTGACTCTTTCCACCTCTGCCGGATCAGCTAAGAAGTTGCCTTTGGCCTGAGCTCCGTCTGAAGCTGCAATGGGTTGACCGGTACCCGTAGTGGTCGGTATCCGCTCCCCTGGAGGAGTCAAAGATGACACTGATCCTGCCGGTGTGGTCGGTGCTGCCGGTGTGGCCGGTGCTCTCGGTGTTACCGGTGCTACCGATTTCGGCTCCTCTGTGGTTGTCGGAAGTGGTGGGGATATTGCCTGTTGAGATTGCTCTTTTGAAGTCTCTTCGGGAGTGGCTGAGTAAGAAGGGCTTTCGCTTTCGGTATCCGGTTCAGCGCCTGGCTTGGTGGTAATCTCTTTAATGGCAGAACCCAGCTCCCCGATAACATCAGGCAATGAGATTACCTCTTCCACTACCCTCAGCAAAGCGCCAAGCCAAGAATTACTATCGGCTTTCTTAGTGCCCTTCTCAGTTACATTCTCAATAGGTTCCTTACTAGTCTGTGTGGACGCCGTCACCCTAATCTCTTTTGCTGTAGAGGCCTGCGCCTTTGAGGCTGCGAATTCATCAAAAGACTCAGGAAGTGCCTCTAAACCTGCTAGGATCTCCTTCAGGTCCGCCAGGAAAGTGGGATGGGCGGCTTTCGACCTCTCCGCCCTCTGGATAATCAAGGCTAACATATTCACGGTGTCATCCAGTTCATCGATAATAGGGTTTCTCGAAGCAGATGAATAATCTCTACCGGTCAACGTGATTAACAATACTGCTATCACCGTCAAAGCAACAACGCGTCTATACCTGTTTCGTCTTATGAGCAACGTTAGTCTGCTCCTTTCTGCTGTAGAGGCCTCTTTCCGGCTGTCATTCGGAGATTGACATCCCCTACAGAAAACAGTAGGACTAAAGCGACGTTTTGACTCAATAGTCACCCCACTGGCTTGTCGAGGCGCCTGGTTCTCCATGGAGCTTATTACTTATGGACTGCAATTCCCGGAGAGTGTCTTCCAGGTCTTTTAGGAAAGCCGGGTTAGCTGAGTTCCTTTCAGTAGCCCGCTTGATCGCTCCTTCCAGTCTGGTTAAGAGAACGTCAAGCTCAGTCAAAGGATTATCATAGGAAGATGCTGTCTGGGCAGGCCTAGCGCCTTGGGAAAGCCTGGTACCCGTGATGCCCACTGCATCGATTTCGTTCCAACCCTCCACTTTGCTGCAATCAAGGTACAGGCGCACTCGATTCACCGGGGTTTTCACTTTCGTATTGCGTATACGGAAAATCCGGGATTCCTTAGGAGCGACCCATGCATCACCTCTCCACACTTCATAGGAGAAGCCTGCTTCGTCCACCAGCTCTACCTTGGTAATGGCACTCGGGTTACACGTTTCATATATCTCAATTTCTTCTACAATAACAGCTTCAGCATACCTTAACTCTGCCCTGACACCATCCAGGTCCCAATACGCCGGTGCCCAGGCTGTTGAGATATCACCGTAGTCGGGGTACGTATCAGGCGCCCCCACCATTTGTGCTGCCGAAAATCGGGTGCTTGTGTACTCACTGGTAGCAGTCGCTTCTATCGCCCACTGTTTAAAACTCTGTGCTTGAACATTATTCACACATAGAAGTCCCACAAAAACCAGTAAGAGCGCAATTACAGCTTGTCTTTTCAACATGAGCAATACCTCCGTTTCTAAGTATCCTTATACATCGTATAAGCCGCCATAGAGAGCGCCTTTGTGATCCTAGGCTATCACCAGGAAACCTCTAATGACCACAATACCCATGGATTTGTCACGGGATTGCCATTGACAAATTATTGCCAGTTTTGATATGCTTTGGTTGCTTTAAGTGGGGGAGATAGACAGTGCAAGCCTACAATTCGCGTCTGGACTTTCTCATGGACGCCATGGGTATAACCGGTAGACAAATGGCAGCTGCCATTCATGTCGATCCTTCCTTGATAAGCAAGTGGAGAAACAACCATCGGCTACTGTCTTATCGTTCAATTCACTTGCTCAAGATCGCTGAGTATTTTGCAGCCTATGATTGCTCGCCTCCATTAAGAGAGATTCTCAAGGCTTATGGATCTGAGGTGGATTGTGATAACCAAGAGGAACTCCTGAGTTGGTTATGCAGGTGGCTGACTGATCCAAGACCGCTTCCTGTTACTGAATTGGGTCATTCCATCAACCACAGCCGTTACTCCCATGACGCTTCTTATACGGTCTACCTGGGCGATGACGGTAGAAGAGAAGCAGTGCTTCAATTTCTGGACTATACATTAACCCTCCCCCAGGGACAGCAATTGTGTTTGATGAGCCAGGAAGATATGGCATGGCTAATAGAAGATAGAGATTTCTTGGCAGTATGGCAGGATCGACTCATTCAATTACTGAAGAAGAGGCACAAGATCAAGATTATCCACTGGGTAGATCGCAGTATTAACAGCCTGAACAGTATCATCCGTCACTGGCTTCCTCTCCATTTAACAGGTGGAATTGAATCATGGTTCTTTCCGAAGTATTCAGATTCCCCTTTTCAAACAACCCTCTTCATCCTTGAGAACGATCTTACCATCACCGGCATGTCGTCACCCAATCTTAAGGATCACCGCTATACAGCCATGTTTCGTGATCCCGTAACCATAAAGCAGTGTCAATGGGTGTTTTCTACCTACCTAAATGATTGTCACCCTCTGATAGAAGTCTGTCCGAAAACGAAAATGCAGCGTATATTGGAGAAGGCCACCGGGGCAATACATACAGAGGAAACCGCTTATCTGATTTGGGAACCGCCTTCATTTCTGACTATGTCCTGCGGCCTGCTAACCGGTATCCTGGCTGGAAATAACTTAGAGGATCATCTGATACAGGAGTGTCTGGAATACCACCGGCAAGTAGCAGTTGACTTCTCCCGGACTTCCAGGCTTTTGTGCAATCTTGACAGTCTCAGGAAGGCATTACAAGCCTCTCAAGTCTTATGTGAAGAGCTGACAGACATAACCGGCCGACCCATTCTGATGTCCAGAGAGGACATGATGCAGCACATCCATGAGCTAGTAGAAAACCTGCGAATCAATGAAGGGATGAAAGCAGCCTTCTTCTCGACACTCGGAGGATCGCCTGTTAATCTATGGCTTCGAGATTCGGATATGGTATTCGCTTGGTCAAAAGAACTGCCGTATGCCGCAGCAGTCTCAGAACCAACTGTTGTGGAAGCTTTCCATCGCTACTATGACGAGCTCTGGGAATCCGTTCCAAGGGTAAACAGAGATCCCGCCCGGGTAATCGCAGAATTGCTAAAACTAATCACATAGTGTTCGGTTGAGAGTTGTCTTAATTGATTATGGGATGTAACATATGGTTATGTATGAGGAAGTGTAGATAAGGTAACTCGAAGATATTAATGTGAGTATCCGGAAGAATAGCCGAGAATTCTTGGTTGTCGATATTGCGCGCATAACCTGCATGTTTATTTATGTTTGTTGAGATAACGGATTGAAAGAATGCGTTCCGAGACTGCCGGCATTGGGCATTGATGGACGGGCAAGGAGTGGGGCGCCTCTGATAGGATGATTAAATGAGAACGTTTAAAGTTGTGAATAGACGTCTCTTCTCAGTTGTAGGATTCTCATTCCTCTTTGCCTATATCCTGTCCTTTCTGTTTGAGGGACAGGTGCTCTACAGCTTGTTGGAGTTTTACGAAGTGGAAGCCTCCGGTTGCATACTGGCAGCTATTGTTGGGCATTTTGCAGGACTGTTCTCTTGTGGCTATTTTGTGAAATCTTCAATAGCTGCAAAGTATACTATTCTTGCCAGTATAGGTGTATGTCTAATTGCAACTATACCATTCTTTTTTGCCCCATCTATGCTGTGGACAATAGGGTTAATTGTTGGCGGGTATGTGTCAGGCTGCGCAGTGGCATCTTGGGGATATTTCTGAAAGCCTTTACACCTAAAAACGAGCGTATCAAGACCTGCGCAGATGTCCTGATTTATTCCAATATTATTATGATTGCAGTCAATGTGGTTGCCATAAACTTGTCATCTATTATTGGCCTTATCCTCTCTATGTTTTGCCTTGTAACCGGTATGGCGTTCCTTTGGGTGCTACCGCCCTCAACAAAGAATGGCTGGCAAGAGAGAACGGAAAACAAACCGCGTGGTGGCATAAAAAAACCACTGATGCTTCTCGTCTTATTCGTCTTTGTCATAACGATCAATTCCGGCCTTATGTATCAAGTTATAAACCCTGCTTTTGAGCATCTCACAGGTCTTGTGAGTTGGTATTGGGCAGTGCCATATATCATTGCACTGGCTGTTGTCAGAAATTTGCCGGTAAAGACAAAGCGTTCAAAGATTCTATATGCCGGCATAGCCATGATTATGGGAGCATTCATCAGCTTCATGCTGCTAGGGCGAACCGCGCCTGATTATCTTGTTGTGAACACCCTGATGCTGGGTGGCTGCGGTATTTTTGACTTGTTTTGGTGGAGCATCATCGGAGAAATGCTCGATTACACCGAAAATCCCGTGAAGGTGTTCGGCATCGGGCTTTCCGCAAATGTGTTTGGCGTCTTAAGTGGTGACGCCTTAGGCATAGCAATAACCTCAGTTCAGCTTTCCAGTGCGGAGGTAGCGGTCATTGCACTTACCGTTGTATGTGCCACCCTGGTCTTACTGCCGTCGCTTAACCGGCACCTTGTTATGCTGCTTAAGAATCACATCTATCTTACCGTCTATGATGGCATGAGCAAAACACAACAAATAGATGTTATCCGGCAGACGGAAACACTGGAAGAATTGACTGTCAGAGAAAAGGAGGTTCTCCAGCACATTCTGTCCGGAGAATCCAATCGAGAAATAGCGCAGGCTTTGTTTATCAGTGAAAGCACTGTTAAGACCCACGCAAGAAACATTTTTTCTAAATATGATGTAGGCAGCCGCGCAGAGCTGATCAGCACCCTTCTTAAGAATCAATCCGATTAATAACTAAAAGGCTTCATAAATACTGAGAAATTCGGTCTCTCATACTTCAGTATGAGAGACTTTTTTGCGATTTCATACTTTGGATCGATGACTCCCCCTGCACCTTTCCCTAGACTCTACTATAAAGGTAGCGTGATGCATATGGGGGCAATCCAAAAACTGCGCAATGGATATGCCGTGCTTTTCGCAGTTAGTATTTACTTGACAGTCTTGACAGTGTGGTTTGGTGTGAGACCTATGGTGGCGATCACGTTCATCTTTGCCGTCTTAAATATCACCTTGCTCATACTTTTAATCAGACAAAACCGCTTGCTTTATGACGCAAAGCTTATCTGGGAAAATCGTATCCTCGCGATGCCTTCGGCTGTTGTCTCAATATTGGGGAGCAAGAGAAAAAGTAACGAGGAAGAAACCGTCGTGTCTACCTTTGGTATCCTGATGGGCAGTAAAATCTATAAATGGGGTAGTGACGGCGTGCATGGGGTAAGGTTAAAGGCTATTGAGATTGACCGGGCACGGGTTTATCTGACCTTCGGTGACGGAGCTGAAACCAAGCATGTAGAGCTTCTGCATGGTATCACTGATGAACAGACAGTGATGGATGTAAAACAAAGACTATGGGATGAAACAGGTGTGATGGCAAGGATCCACGACTGGTGATTTAGTATCAGGAGGGATCAAAGGGAGGAACTGCAATATTACCAAAAGCAAAAACGAAGAAAATAAGCCTAAGCATCTGGTTGGTTTTGATGAAATTGGTCTTTGGGGCCTGTTATACCACTTGATTTCCATGTTCTTTGCTCACACATATCAACGCTAAGATAGATATTGAGTTGACGCCACCTATCAATCGGATAATCAACAGATCATGATAACCTCACCAGGGCTACATTTCGTAGCCCTGTGTTGTACATGGATGCCACGATAAGTTGCCACACACATGAAACAGCCCTATTGCCTTCTTTTCAGAATGACGTTTCTTGAGATGCTCCCTCTCCCTGGCAGCCCTTACTGAGCGCTGCTAGAATTTCATCGCGCCCAAATCTCCATTCACGCCCTACCTTATCAATCGCGCATCATCAGGTTCATAAGCCTGTTCGCCACAAGTCTTGCAGAACCAAGCCTCGAGACCACGAAAAACGACTGTGTGGCCTTTCCAGTTAGCTTCTATATCTTTATGTGCTTTCTCCATCCGCCCGCCACACGCGTAGCATTTCATGTCCGGCTGACCTCCTTGTAGATTAGTGAATACAGTCACATTGGCTCGCAGCTTCTGTAGACGACTAATCAGTAGAATCTTCATGATCACGCATGACAGTGACCATAATATAATTTCGAATCTCTAACTGCTTTACGCAGGAAAACAACCCATTCCTGCATCATCCTGTCCCCCTTTATAACATAATATAAGTTGTTATAAGATAAAATGATTTAATAAAAGATAAGAGAATCTGCCCCTATCTGCAATTCGTACAGCCACGAACATCGGGTCATCAGCCTTCTCAAGTTTTCAGTGTCCTTGGGTGACTCCTATAGAAGTATTTTACTATATTAACCCACACTTCCCAATCAATGTAAGAGCATGACAAAGAGAATATTGCGTCAAAGTGTAGAATTAGCTATTCTTTCATTGGCGTCTTACTGTCAACGCAAGCTCAACGCGTACCATAGGCTACCGGTATAATCAGCGAGACCGAGTCAGAATAGCATTTCTGAGACATAAAGGCTGATGATTGGGTGAGCACACGTAGTCTGAATTGCGTGATTTATTTAACACGCATTGGCAGGTAAGCCGAAGAATACGTCGAAGATTTGAAATACGATTCTAAGCTGACAGCAATTCCCGCCATATGCCATACATCCTCGCCGCCTAGACACATCCCTCATACCCGATGCATACTGCAACAGGTTATGCACCAGAAAAGAATGGAGGTGAGACTCAAGCTCGTTTCCTTCTGTACATGACCCGGTAGACCATATCACCCATTGATATTTCAGTTGTTTCGATGGGAGAAAAACGAAAGCACCACGCAGTAAACATTGTTGTGCCTATGGAAAGGGAGGACGAAAAATGCCCCCTCGAAAGCTGCTCCTCTTTATTGTGGTCTGGCTCATTCTGCTTGTCTCTTACGGGACACTCCTGGCCCAGTCAGGATCTGGCTGGGAACCGTACGGCCCACGCGCGGACGAGATCGTCATGGTTGTTATTGTAGATTCTGAAGCCCAGAGGATAGCGTTTCAGCGTGGAGATATTCATGTGGTACCAAACATTTTCAGTCGTGACATAGGAGACTTCAAGACCATAAAAAATTCACGCCTCGAAATTAGTGTAGATAACAGGGCTACCTGCCTCACGTTAAACATGAGGCGTAAACCCCTCGATATGGATCCGGTTCGCCAGGCGATCGCATGCATCGTGGATCGTCAAGCAATCACTGTCGACATCCTCGAAGGTCACGGGTTGCCGTTGTCTTCCACAGTTCTGCCGTATAGCCCCTATTACAATAGCAATGTAACCCACTATTCGTATGATCCTGCAAGAGCCGGTGAGATACTCGATCAGGCAGGGTACACAATCGATCCAAAAACGAAAATGCGAATAGATCCCGAGACCGGCAAGGTCATGAGGGAGATGAGCATCCTGACTGCCGCGCTTGATGTCGCCTCTGTCCCTGCCCAAATCGGCAAAATGATCGTAGATGCCGCAAAGAAAATCGGCTTACCCATCAAACACGAGGCGGTGGAATTCATCGACATGCGCGACAGGATCGATGCTTTGGATTTTGACATGTGCCTTTCCTCATATCCCCTGGACAGACAGCCTCGCTACTTGAGAAGCTTCTTCCATTCGGATAGCGCTGCTATGTACGGCCCTAACCAAGCAGACATCTCCATACCTGAACTGGATCAAATCCTGGAAGTCCTTGAGAGTGCTCTTGATTTTGCCTCTGCTCGGCAGGCTGCCATGGAAGCCCAGGCAATCCTTGCTGAGAAACAACCCTGTATCATGTTATACGCACCGGCCCGGTACGACGCGTTCCGCAGTGATAAGGTGACAGGGTACGTGTCAACGCCTGGATATCCCGCTGCAGGTTACGACAACAAATGGACGCAGCTGAATATTAAGGATATCAAGGGTAATGCAGGCACTGTACGCTGGTTGCTCCATACAGTACCCAAGACGCTAAACCCATTCTCTGCCTTCAGCATGTACGATCGCGAACCCCTCATGTGGATTAGTGACAAACTCATTGAAACCCATCCTGAGACCCTTGAGGATATGCCGTGGCTGGCAAAGGAGTGGAGCATGGATACTTGGGAGTCATCGCAAGGGAAGGTAGGCACAGTTGTCACCCTATGCCTCGAGGAGGACGTCAAGTGGCATGACGGTGTGCCGTTTACAGCTGAAGACATTAAGTTCACTATCGACTATGTGAAAGAACCCTCACGCCCGTGGTACAGTACTGTCGGGCATAACATAGATAATGTTGAGGTAATCGATGAACACACCATCAAGATCTACTTCAAGCATGTCTACTACAGGCAGCTTTATGATATTAATAACCTGCTTATCCTGCCCAAACATATTTGGCAAGGCGTCAAAGACTATGAGAGTTTTGAACCTTGGAAGGAAGCCCATCCGACGGTTAAGGGACTTACTAAGCTTATAGGCACAGGCCCCTTCATCTTCAAGGAATACAAGCCAGGTCAGCAGATCACCCTTGTGAAGAACAAGAATTACTGGAAGTCGAGTGGCAAGAAGTAACCTGAAGGCACCCTATAGCCCGCGGGGGAGGGGTGACTCTCCTCCGCAGGGGTCAGTTTATGTAGCCTGCTACTTTGAGACCGGCCCCCACCTCCTTGCTCGTTCGCGGATAAAAGACAGGACCCTTGACTGAGGCCAGACTGAGCCATCCACCTTTGGAAACCATCGGAATCAAAACAGACCCCATCATTGGAGGCCACCGGTGTCACCTGCCTTTCTTGCACTATATCATGTCAGCGTGTTATCCCGACAGAGTCCGTTTTCGTAGGATATCCGGCCAATATCAAGTCCACAGCCTGAATATCATTTTGGCTATCAGTAGGCTTTACGGATTAGTATCGGTAAGCTATAATCATGGCAAAATAAGGAATGAGGGTGGAATAAGCCAATGCGCCCCGAAACCATAGAATGGTTACGGCAATCAGAGTATGATATCGGTACGGCGGAAGCGATGTATAGTAGTGGCAGGTACATGTATACCGCATTCATGTGCCAGCTGGCCGTCGAAAAGGCCCTTAAGGGTTTAATTGTGGAACGAACAGGGGATACTCCACCCAAGACACACAACCTTATTCATCTAGTAAAGGCTGCTAAAGTAGAACTTCCCGAATCCCAGTTAGAGTTGGAACACGTTACCCTGACATGTTGAGTGACGCTATTAAACGTTACCCGAAGGAAGTTGCGTGGGATTATATAGCCAGGAGCAAGGAAGTAATACAATGGCTGGTGGGGAAGATCATGTCAACTCAATAATCCGGGCTTTTGTGGCGGCTGTAGAAACCCAAGGCATCGCCGTTGAAAAGGTATTGCTATTTGGTTCACAAGCCAGGGGCAATGCTGGAAACGACAGTGATTTTGATCTAATAATCATTTCGCCGGATTTTGCGGAAATGGCCGAGTGGCGCCGGTGGGAAGTGTTAGGTAAGGCCGAGGCAAAGGTTCTGGAACCTATTGAGGCCTTAGCTTATAGCCCCGAGGAAATAGCCGATGCCTTGCAGCGAGAAGGCAGCTTTTTGCGGCACATATTGACTAAGGAGAAAACCATGAGCTTTTGATGCCAAAATATGAACCCACGTCATCGGCTTGGCCTTCGTATCTGCCCGATGGGATGGACAAGTTAGGAGAATGATACATGGCACGAAAGAAAAGGGTCAAGCAGCAAACAGAACATAATGTCCAAAACGCTTTCTCCCTGATTGCCGGCGGTCAATTAGAACGCGCTAAGTCTGTATTTGAAGCCCAACTCGGATCCCAAAAAACGCCTGATCCCAGAACCTTGCTTGGTCTCGCTTCCACGCTTTATTTTAGCGGAGATATAGAGTCTGCCATTGACACACTCCACCTGCTATTAGCGCATATTACCGAGGAAGGCGTCGAGCTGCTCCAAACAGGCCTGTTTTATGCTATGTCAGGAAGGCCTGAACCCGCCGGTATCGCGTTCAGGCGTGCCCGGGCAGCGGCTTCTGATCATCCGGAGGTTTTGGCGAGCATAGCCAGCGGGTTTTCAATGATAGGAAGCTATAAGGAAGCTGCCGGTACTGCCGAAATGGTAATAAAGATGGACAATAGCAATGAAATGGCACATCACATCTTAGCTTTGGCCCTTTTCGGGATGGAGGATTATCCCGCTGCCATTGATAGCCTCAAGACAGTCACAGACCTTAACCCCCAGGACTACATGGCGTATGTATATATCGGCAGATGTTTTGCTTGCATGGAGGAGTGGGAAGAATCCCTCTCCGCTTTCCAGAAGGCTTGGTTCCTTGAGAAGAAACACCCAGCCATAAATGTAGGCCGCGCGATCGCCCTTTTCCAGCTTGGGCGTGTTAAAGATGCAAAGAAGGCTGCAGATTCCGCCTTGAAGCATATTTCGGAATCCCCTGAGGATGCTTATAGCCTTGGAACGCTATACCTTGATGACCTCGACGATCCTGATAAGGCGATTCCCGCATTAGTCATCGCTGTATTGGACGATCCAGAAGACGATGACTGTATGAACGATCTCATAGAAGCTGTGGGTAGAAGCGATACCCCGGATAGCTTACAACATGTCTTAGACGCTCTGAACGACGTGGACGAGGATCTCGGGAAGATGTTTTTTTCGGCTTTGCATCGAATTGCGTCTTTCGAGGACGACACCTCCCCCCGGGAAAACCCCTTCCGGGGCATTGCGCCTACCACCCCCGATGGTCCTGTATATCAGTTGAGGATAGATTTAGAAGATGCCCGTCCACCTATATGGCGTCGGGTCCTTGTGCCAGGCCACTTTACCCTTGCCCACCTTCATAATATTATCCAGGCGGTGATGGGCTGGGAAGACTACCACATGCATGAGTTTGATGTCAGTGATGTGGCGATAGGCCGTATGATGGATTCAGATGACATATGGGGCAATCGAAGCCTTGTTGATGAGTTTGATGTGACCATAGCCCAGGCTGATGCAGCCTCAAACGGCAAGTTTTGGTACGTCTATGATTTCGGGGATAATTGGGTCCACAGGATCGCCGTAGAAAAAACCCTTCCCCGCGATAACAAAATGCGCTATCCAGTATGCATAGGAGGCAGACAGGCCTCCCCACTTGAGGATAGCGGTGGAATTCACATGTACTACGCGCGTCTGGAGGCGCTTTCCGATCCCGATTCCGAAATGCACGACGAAACTGTGGAATGGTTAGGCAAGGACTTTAAACCAAAAGCCTTTGATATCGATATCATAAACAAGAAGCTGGAGAAAATCGGTTCTTCACCCGCTCGTGGGTAGCCCGCTTTAGGCGATATCCATCAAAGAATCCATTGAGGGGCCGGACATTCTAGCGGCGCCGGTCATTCCTGATCAAGCGGGTTAATGATCATGTCAGTAGTCCCGCCAAGTGCCTTTACGAGCACGCGATCGATATACTTTCTATACTTTCCAATTGAATTCCTACCGTTCGGAAAACACCGAAAAACACATAGCCCTGGTCCAACAACTCAGTCGCGAAGTCGCTGCTTGAGGCATATGCACGCACGTCGGAAGAACTGCTGTTCAAAATTTGAACAGTTGTTATCCTCCGATCCATGACCGCAACAAGTGTCTCAGCCGCTAATACTCAATAGTGAACCCAGGGGACCATCAAGCAGCAGTTCATCATCTAGGCTTTGTCCTGTCTCTAGGACTGCTTTGGTTGCCTCATAGTTGTCCAGCAGGGCAACGCTCTCCTCCGCCTTGAAATAGTCGGTGCAAAAGTTCATAGCCCAATCACTGGTCAACAGCACCTGGAGTTCCTCGCCGCCATACACTGCTTGGCCAGACTGAAACTCTATAGCGACACTCCATCATACTCATTGATCCGATCACTATGGGCATTGAATAACAGAAGGGGCCATGACGGCCCCTTACTTCGTTCTTACTTCATTATGGTCATGTAATATCCCTGAATCTGGGATGGGATGTCCCCTAAGTAAAAAACAGTGTTGTCAAAGGTGCCGATATAGTCTTCCCCTAGCATTTTGTTGAGGTGAGAGCGCATGGTGAATTCCGGGAGCTTTCCGATTATCCTCTCCCCGTCAAACAAGAAGCTGACCTGGACAGGGGCGGCAAAGCTGCCGTCTGGGGTGAAGTCTCCACCGGAACTTATCACTGCCAGGATGGCCGGCTGCCCATTGAGAGCTTTTTTCAAGTCTTGGGAATCAGTCCTAAAGCGCAAGGGGACTGTGGCCAGAGACGGCATATCGTCGTAGGCGCCTGATGCGGAACCCGTGTGCGGCAGGTTGTAGAGCTCTGAGTTTTTCTTATCTGTAAAAACACTGACAAGCTTTCCGTCTTCAATCAAGACGTAGCGATCCTCCGGGAGGACGACGCCTTCCATGTCGAAGAAAGCCCCGGGTTCGTACAGGGGATTTCTGTTTTGCTCTAATGTAACCTTTTCATTGAACAACTGTTCCCCCAGCTTACCGCTGAAAATGGAGCTGCCGGTGGCAAAGCGTTCACCGTTGAGGGATTTATTCAGGAAGCCTTTGAGATTGTCCGGCATCAGAGCAAACACAGGCAAAACTTCCCCTTCCGGTAAGGCCACCGGGTTACGGTATGCCTCCAGGTAGGAACGGTTAAAGGCCCAGAACTTATCCGGGTCAAACTGAAGGCCGACACACATGATGAGGCCATCAAACAGATTGGCAGACTTCTTCTCCCTAAGGATCAATCCCAGGGAGAAGTACGCATCTTCATATTTCAGATCCAGTCCTTCGCTATTACGCATCTCAATTGTTATTTCACTCGTGGAAACGGTCTCGCTGAAGTCAAAATCTGAATACTCCTTACTAAGGGTTTCCAGGACGGATTCTGTGATAGACATAAGTTCCTCAGCGCTTATAGGGTTATCATTATATGTGCGGTGGTCCTTCCTGTCTTTGGATAAGGGATAGGGATAAGAAATGCCGGTGCCTAAGTTCCGGACGGCATTTTCCACAAGCTTATCCTCTGCCACCTCGCCGATTGCCCCGGATATGCCAATCTTCCCGTCTTTATATACCCGTACACCCTTTTTTGAGATATCCTTGGTGCGCACAGCATTAATCCGGGTGTTTTGGACTTTAGCTGCAGTTTCCTTTTCGCGAATGGTGATTGATTCTTGTTTCATTCTTCTCCCCCCCTCACTGAACCTTAAGTTTCTTGACCCTGGTGTATGGGCCGCCAAATCCAACCGGTAGGGGCCACTGTTCCATCTTGCCGCATCCGCCGCCAACAAAGCTAATAAGCTCAAACTCTTCGCTGACTGCGTCTACGTCTGCCAAGGTGGTAAATACATTGCCTGTAACAACCGAGACCTTGACAGGCTTGGTAATCTTGCCGTTTTCGATTTTGTATGCCCGGGCCGGGGCCAAGGTAAATGTGGACATGCCGGAACCGTGTTTAATCGTCTCCACGTAAATGCCATTTTCCATCTCAGCGATAATGTCGTTCAGGGGTCTTGTGCCCTTCTCAATGTAAGTTGTGGTCATACGCACAATCGGCTCAAACTCAAAGTTCGTAGCTCTGGCATTGCCGGTTAGAGTTTCTCCCAATTGCGCAGCCGTGGCTATACTGTGCAAGCGTCCACTGAGGATGCCATCTGTAATGATATATGTTTTCTTACCCTCGGTACCTTCGTCATCGTAGGGGACGTACCCGTTGCCGACGATGGTGCCGTCGTCAATGATTGTAAGCAGATCCTTACCGATCCTCTTGCCCAAGGCCCATTCTGCTTTCATGGTCTCATCCCCCACCATGAAGTCGGACTCACTCTTGTGGCCGAAACTTTCATGGGTGAACACCCCGGTGGCTTCCGGACTGAGCAGGACAGGATACTCACTGGGAATCACAGGTTCAGCATCCCTGGTAAAGGCCACACTCTTTTCGAATTCGGTTTGGAAAAAGTCCTCCAGGTTCAGAAGGTCCTCAAAGAATACGCCGGCTGTAGTTGCGCTCATCTGGTTCTTGTTCTCCCCGGAGGCAAGTTCCAACTTTATGCGGATTCCGCAAGTCTGCTTGTCAAAGGTGACGCGAGTACCTTTGGATGTGTAGATAGACTTAACGGTCTTGTTATCCACATAGAAGGATGAATGGTGAACTATTACCGGGTCTCGTATGAGGGCCAGATAGCTTTCCAGTAGGTTTTGCTTTTCCTCAACAGGTATATCGGTTACTGATTTCTTATCATACTGCAAGATTCTGTCTTGGTTTACTTCAAAGGCTTTGACAATAGGATGCTCAAGGATATCCGGATTCGCGGCGGCCATTTCAGCTAAGGTATCGATTTGAGCCTGGATACCGTTGATATCCGTGGTGGAGCTGTAGTACCAGCGCCTGCCGTCAAATACCCGGATGAATGCACCCTTGTTGTTGCGAATCTTGTGTTGCTCGAGGGTCAGTTTCTTAAAACCGATTTTGGTATCAAAAGTCTCTTCGATGCGAACATCAACATACAATCCTTTGGGAAACTTATACATCCTATGCCTCCTTCTTGCACTTCGGCATTGGAATATCTATCCAGAGGAGTAGTTTTTCCATAATGTAATTATACAGGATAGAATATACTCTGCAAAGGATGAACCTACTCTACGTCTTAGGCATCACAGTATCAGTAGGTGTGCTGAATTTACTATCTGGGAACACGCCTGCCATGCCCGCCGGTGCTCACTTAGTTGTGGCGCTGCTGGTGTACCCTCTGCTGTGGGGTCCGGCATTTGTTACTATGCACACCCAGGAAAGGAGATTGACTGAATATGGGCTAGGCCTAAATGTGAAGGTATTTGTCGGAGCTGCCGTAACCACCATATTTCTCCTAGTATGGCCCTGGTCTAACAACTCAGTTGCGAAGTCAGTGCTTGAGGCATATGCACGCACGTCGGAAGAACTGCTGTTCAGGGGATTCCTACTCGGAGAGCTAAGAAGGCTCTTCAAGAACAGCCGCCGAAAAAACATGTGGGCGGCTATAGTGTCGTCCGTCATTTTTGCAGGGATGCATACACACCATGGGCTAAGACTCGTAATTCTCCGCACGCTTCCGAATTCGGCATGGCTTGGACTCATCGCGGTGTGGACGGACTCCATACTGCTACCCATAGTAATACATTGCGGAACAGCAGGCGGAAAACAGTCTGCTCTCTTAGGTTCCGGCATATGGCTTGCTCTATGTCTCTGGGCACGTGCAAGTGACGCTCGGCACGGGCGAAGAGATGCATGGTGAGAACCTGGGCGAGAATCAGTGGGCAATGCGGCTGAACTTTCATCCTCTCCCTCCTACAGACTAGCGCACTGCTTTCAGTCGGCCGGCGTCAACGAGTCTTTGCCCATACACTTCTTCATTAATCTTCCACTGCTGGATTGCAACCTTACCTATCCTAAGTGTCTCTTAGCCTCTTCGAGAGCAAATGCAGCCTCTTGTGTGGCCACCATCTGATGGAGATAATCACGGGAAGGCGAACACGCTGAGATGATTGTGGATAAACGTCTCTTCTCATGAGATCTGATGAGGCGTTGCCCGGAGACCGTAAGAAGCGACATTATCAAAGACTGCGGGCTCAAGCCTAAAGTCCATCTGACGAAATCTTCAATTTCCTAGATATGAAAGTGATAACATGTTCTGCATCGTCTATCGCCTGCCACATGTCGCTTTCAGTGAGTTCAATTCCCATTGGATACCGTGGCTGTACGCCGTAGGCTGTCAAACGCACACAGGCTTCTTCAATACCGTCAAAGCCGTCCGCAATCTGCCCACACATTCTGCGGAGCAATCTCAGATCATGTGTTCTCGGAGGGTCAAGGTCTTTATGTACTAGAAACGCTTTCAGGGCTTTTTCGGCTGATTGCTGACAATGATAGCAGATAATCTCAAGTCTAAGTGGATGCAGCCCTAGTAGGTGTTTTGCGGCTATCAGGTCATCTTTCGCGAATTCGCACCATGACTTAACTATGCTGTTCTTATCCATACAGCTTTACCCCGTCCCTGGCAATCGCTCTTTCCATAGTAGGCAGTCCCTTACGTTGGTTGAATAAGCTCTCCTTACCAACAATAACGTCTACAGCCCGAATATCCTTCCGGCTAAGTGCCCTGCCAATCTTCTGCATTGCTTCGATAGGACGCATGCTATCATCGGGGATGACCACATAAAGATCAAAGTCACTGTCCTCGTTGGGTGTCCCTGAGGCATAGGAACCAAACAAGTATATTTCATTAGCCTTGACCGTATCCAGTATAGCTTGCTTAATAGTTTCGAGTTCTCGATGAGCTGCCGGATCCATGAAAACGCCCCTCCCTTCCCTGCCGTTACCGGCGAAACCGCTGCTCTCAGGCTTTGGGGTTACGAATCCAGCTCGGTTTAGGTTTAGGTGAGATTATTATATCACAAGTATGGGATGGAAAGGACAACTCTGCCAGCTGTCGTGAATGCTTTGTGTGGAGGGACTCAACACTACCCGTAGCAATACATTGCGGAACAGCAGGCGGAAAACAGTCTGCCCTCTTAGGTTCCGGCATATGGCTTGCTCTATGTCTCTTGGCACGTGCGAATGACGCTGGGGCCGAGCGCAAAGCGGCGAAGCCAAACCAGAACACCGAGACAGTTGAGAAAAGCATTTCTGATACATGAGAACCAGTGACTAAGTGGCAGGAAATGACTTCATTTTGTCTAAGACCATATATACAGGCTCTTAGTTGCTTGGCGTATAACCCGAACCTAACTTAACAGGTTTATTATGGCTGAACATGGTGAAGGGCAGTCAAGTCATCTCCTGAATCCCGTCGGGGTAAGACATAACTTCCTGTCATTCTTCTTCAGCATCCTCATCTATATAAACGCCTTCCTCGACCTCTGTTGCCCCTCTTGGAATAGGTTTATTCATGGCTTTTTCTATCCTTTGCAGCATTTTCTCTTTCCGGTCGTTAAAAAAGCCTAAGAAATCATCGGTATAGAGCAGTTTTGGCGAAAGGACGTGGGACCCCAAGATATTCCGGAACTCCTCGTCGTTTACCTCGGCAGATCTTTGAATTCTGGTTAGATATTTGCTCGGTGCATCACCGCTTACAATGCGGTTAGTACGCCGCGACAACGGAGTCTTGTTAATAATACAGTTATAATCATCGCCCTTGATGCCGTTTTTTACACACCACGCTACGGGGAAAATGTGATGGATATCTATTGACTCGGAAAAATAGGTGCTAAAATCAATCCTTGTGGCTGAAAGCCAATCTTTCGTTCCATCATTCATAAGCAACGCATAAATCCCTTTATAAGCAGCACTATTCCTGGTTCTCAGAGTATGAAGCCGAGATGGAGAAAAATTCGCGTCGTAAATAGTCTTAGGTTCAGAGCCATTACTCTTAATCCAATTAACTACCTGAGGCAAATCAAGAGCGAAACGGGTTTCATTTGCGGAGCCGTAAAGCTCACCCAAAACACCGCACCAGAACCACTGCATCAACTTCTTTTTGTAACCTACATTATCAATCTCGTCGCCTAAAACGGCCAAAATCGCAGACATTGGTATTAACTGGGTTTGATACGGTAAATCGCGGGCAGTGAAAATGCAATTTTCAAAGAGCATTTTAGAAGCCTTTATGAAACCTTGCACGATGGGATCTCGATATTTCTCGTAATCCTGAAGTGATAGATTAAGCATGTCCTTTCGTTTGCAACTGACAGCCGGCAGCTCTTCGTGCGAGACATTTCGATTTGCTTGGCTTAATCTATGCTTATAAGTAGCCAGCAGGGTAATAGCCTGTACAACATCAGTATTATCAACCCTGGAGAGTAATTTGTAATTCCTGAACTGCTCTTTTATCCTCTCCCAATCCGCCTTCAAATCAAACTCATCAGCGGCAAAAGTTGCTGTTAACAATTCAAAGACACTAAGAGGCACTCCGCCTGTATTGACCTTTTCAAAGACCTGGCAAACTGCCTCCTTAGGATTCTCTTTTTTCATAATAATTACCGGAAGCATGTACTTATTGAAACTATTGATGATCCTGGACTCAAATCTATCCCAAAATATGGACTTATCTCGGTCGTACTGCCAATATTCGTTAAAATCCCGCCTCCATTCGCTATAATTATCTATCATGCAGACAGGATACATTAGGTTCTCAAATTCGAATTCTTGCTTTGACAAATCAAGCACAATGTGCCGCCCGAAATCCTCGGTAATCTGCTTTTTTTCATTAATTGATATTATTGCCTCTTCGAGATCATAATTGTCGTCCATGGATTTAACCATGTCGATGTAATACCAGCGCTTGATCTCGTAATTCTTTTCATTCTTAGTGGTGACTATTTCGTTGGTTACAATTGTCTGATAAAGCGAGGTGATCCGCTGCTGTCCGTCAAGGATGAGTAGATCGGGCTTTACTTCATTTTTAAGTTTTACACCTTCTATAGGCTTTGTCTTAAACCGCACGTTTTCGTTACCGGTCTCAAGAAGCATAATAGCACCGATGGGAAACGATTTTGCAATACTAGCCAGAATTCCTTTTATACGATTATCATCCCAGATCCATCCTCGCTGAAAGTCCGGCAATTGAATTTTCCCTTTATGGACATCTTTTAATATTTCAAATAAATTTCTCTTGGTTGAATCGAAAGTCTCGATAGTTATCACCAATTATCACCAACTTTCTCAATGGTGTACTTCATCCTTGAATTGTTTCTAGAATCGAACCCCTATTTCCTCTCTTTTACTAGCAAACACGTCCATTCATACTTCGAAGCAATTGTGCGGACTTCCGCAACAACAGCTGTAATCCTCCTCTATACAGCTTCCGTCTTCGTGACAACGGCAGCATCCATCCTTTTTAATGAACGCTTCACCCTAAGCAAAGGCCTATCCCTTGCCATAACATTGCTCGGCTGTTTTCTCGTGGCAGGCGGCCACAATCCTCGACAGCTCGTCGCAAATCCTAGTGTTCTTTATCTAGGTACTCATCGTCCACTACAGTGCTGTACGCTCTAGTTTTCCGTAGTCTATTCCTAGCCCTCATCGCCGCGCCTCTCCTCAATCAGCTTTGGGGCTTGCCCGTCGTGTGTCCCGGGCTTCTTCTGGACTGCGATACACCGTCTCTGAAGACTTCGGTATATCCACTCTGGAAAGCGTTCCGAAAGGAAAACGCACGAAAAACGAGAAACTGTTGAGTACCAATCAAAGACAGGAGGCAATTTGGGAGACTATGAACGTGACTCTCAAGGTCATCAAAAGTAGACGGAGCGTCAGGAAGTACAAACCGGACCAAATATCCGATTCAGAGCTCCAGGCTATTCTGGAGGCTGCGATCCGGGCTCCAAACGCCATGAACCAGCAAAGATGGCATTTTACTGTTATCCAAAACAAGGACGTGCTCGAAAAGCTCACTGACGTGGCCAGGAAAAGCATGAAGCCCGGCCCTGAACCTATAGCCAAAAGAGCGGCTTCGCCCGACTTCAGCCCTTTCTATCACGCGCCCACGGTGATACTGATCACCGGTGATTCGACAAGCCAGTTCACTCGAATTGACTGTTCGCTTGCAGCACAAAACATTGTTCTGGCAGCGGAATCATTAAACATTGGTTCATGCATAATGACGTCGCCTGAACTCATTTTCAAATCGGAAAAAGGCCGGGAGTTGCTGAAGGAACTGGGTGTCCCTGAAGGTTATGCGCATGTATGCACTGTGACTTTGGGATACAAGGACGGCGCTAGTCCTCCGGCAAAGCCTAGAAACAAGGAAGTCTTCACTTATGTAAAATAGGAGACACTCTCATAATGCGGTTCATCTGGCGGCATCAAAAGCCCTTCTGGACAAGGCTGGTGCAGAGGGCGCACTGGTAATGTGCGAGGCGGTCTATGCCGAGCTGGCGTGCCAATTCAGCACGCAGTATGAGTTAGATGCCTTTCTCGAAACTACCGGAATACGGTTTACCTCGTCCGGGCGAGAATCACTGCGTAAAGTTGCAGACGCTTTCCCGCTTTAGATCTGTAACCACTTGATAATCTCTTATGTCTATATTTCCAAGTTCACTCAAGACATATTTGCATAAGTCCGTCCATTTGCTACCACGACCGTCTTTGTCTTCAGCCTTATAGAATTCCATAACCATGGCGTATAATTTGTCATCTATTGATTTCAAATGTTCCATGGCATATTTCTCGTATACCGGATAATGCTTTCTTGCCTTTGCAACGATATTACATAGTTTTGGAATATGCATTCCTGATAGAAAACAGAAATTCTCCAATTCAGAAGCGCCTAACATGTCTATTCCGTCTTTCATAATAGTTTCAACGTAAAAACTATAATCTGTTCTTTCTCTTATGTCTAACTCGGGGTCATAGTTTTCTAGAATACTAGTCGCTGCCTTTTGAATATTCCTGAAAGTATTGTTTGTATCAAAGATGATTTGTCCGGTTGCATATATTTTCTGAGAAGTCAGATCGCTCTTAAGCCTTTCATAATATTTCCATTCGGGAGACACAAAGTATTCGAATTCAACACTTCTATAGAATTCTCTTCCCCTCATACTTTTGCTCTCTTGGTTCCAAATGAAAAAGATATCGATATCAGAATTTGGTTTCATGTTTCCGGCAACATAAGAACCTGTTACCATGGCGCCTATCATGCCATAGTCCTGTCTCATTTTTTCCACATAGTCTTCTACCACTGATTCCAAATTCCTCATTATGTGTCACCTCAATTCCTGGATGGAGTTTCCTTAAGTGCGTATTCCGACGAATTCGGCCGTCTGTTCCGATAGGATCCTGCCGGGCATTACGATGGGATCCGCCACCTATTTCGACAGAAGGTGGTCACCTCCCGGAGCGAAGCTCCGACAGGTAACCGGATCATAGCACTTCAGGTACTGGAGTGTAAAGGGCTGGTGTTGACTCAGACAGACCTTGTCAGGCTGTTGACTTGCGAGATGCATGATGAAGCGATTTCTCGCCGCATCTGTCGCAGGTGTATAATGACCCCGGAGAGTCATTGGTATCACTCTCAACTACATTTCATACTTCGAGGCAATTGTGCGGACCTCTGCGCCATGCCCACGTCCGGCGCGGAGATAGCCGTAGTAGCACTCCTGTATCCTCTTATGCGCGGTCCGGCATTTGTCGCTGTGCACACTCAGGGAAGGAGATTGACTGAGTATGGCCCTGGTCCAACAACTCAATCGCGAAGTCGGTACTTGAGGCATATGCACGCACGTCGGAAGAACTGCTGTTCCGGGGTTTCCTTGTTAGCGAGCTAAGAAGGCTCTTCAAGAACAGTCGCGGAAAAAACCTGTGGACAGTTATGGTGTCGTCCGTCGTTTTCGCAGGGGCGCACACACACCACGGGCTAAGACTCGTAATTCTCGGTACGCTTCCGAATTCAGTTTTTCTCGGACTCATCGCTATGTGGACGGACTCCATACTGCTACCCATAGCAATACACTTCACGCCCTACCTTTGCCGCAGGCAAGCTTACCAGAACTAGCCAGACCATCATTCTGTCCTCCTTTATCCCCGGCATGAGTCTGATGTCAGTGATGTGGCGATAGGCCCCATAATGGATTCAGATGACACATGGGGCAATGGAAGCCTTGTTAATGAAAGTGATTATTACGTTCATGCCTATGACTCCTGCAAAACTTCACGGAAAGGCCTCACTCTGCCGGCTTTAATGTCTTCTTCGGCATCCTTAAGCCCCTCAACTTCTTCCGGACTCAGCTCCTCATCCTCTTCTGCCACATTTTCCAAGGTCTCCTTCCACGCTGACTTCCTTTTTTCGTATATAAACTCTGCGAATTCCATGACTTGCTCCTTATCCTTGTCCGATAGTTTCATCAAAATATCGTCCAGTCTTTTTTGTGCCATACTCACTTTTCAGCACCTCCTTAGCTGTTGGTCACCTTTTCCTTGGCCGACACAAAAGCCCCGTCCTTGCAGAGCATTTATTTCCCGCTTATTCCCTTTACTGGGTCTTCAACCTTGATAATATTATAGTCTACCGCTACGAAATCGAAAATGCGCCTACAAATAAAGCTATTTGCGCCGTAACCTTTCTCATGTGTAACACTCTCAGGACAGTCAATCATCTTTCGGAGCCCACCAGGCCGGATAATAGATGATAAAAGCGATTCTTTCGACTTTCGCCTTACCTGCGTGATGAATACTGATCATACAGAGCCTTCACCTTATCTTTTGCGGAGTGACCAGCCATTAGAAGGCCAGCCCCGATACTGGGCCATGGAGACTCCTTGTCTCCGCTGAGAACGATGCCTACCCAATAGAACGCTGCACTTTACTTGCATTTTTTCTTGCGTTAACGCAAATACAGGTAGCGCCGACGATCATCCCTGATCGAGCGGGTTAATGATCATGTCAGTAGTCCCGCCAAGTGCCTTCACGAGCATGCGATCGCACGTATAGAGCCTTGTCCCCGTCAGCTCCGCAAGGGCTACATACGCCGCGTCATATATAGTGTACAGTCCATGGCTGAACGACAGCTCCCAAGCCCGTCGGAGAAGGAATGGAGGGGCGAGAAGCTCAATTTCCAGCCCTTCATAAAGGTGGAGCCTTTCCCTCGCACTGTCAACAGGGAGCAAATCCCGAGCTGACAGTTTTCTAAGCACGGATCCAACTTCATAGTCGAGCAGATGTGGAGCTATTATGTGCGTACCCTGGACTATCCATCCTTCAAGAAGAGCCAGGGCTCCAGGTGAATCTGGTTCATCTACAATCCATTTGACGACAAGACTTGCGTCGACACAGACGCAGTTGTCAAACTTGCTTCTTCGGCGCATAGCTAATCATCCCCATTGCATAGACTATCCGGTCTCTCGCGTCTGATTTCAGCCAAGGTACGGGTTGCAGGATAGAGATCTTCGGTACTCTTTTGCTTCGCTTCACTTGCAAGTCGGGACTCCTGAAGACGCTGGCGCAATTGATCAAGAATGAGCATTCGCCTATGCATTAAAGTACCGGTGATTGCAGCGTAATCGCCTGCGCCACCATAAGTCGGGCCGGATTTTCGAACCAAATCCGGCTCGGCACCAGCTATGCGCATTATATCTTCTCTTTGAAACCGGCGGCTACCGCCAATTTTGACGCCTTCCAGTTTCCCTTCACGCAACCACCTCCATATGGTAGAGGCAGATACACCAAGGTACTCGGCAACCTCATTTACAGTCATAAGGCCACTGTCGTCAGCACGGCCATGCATTTACTCATCACCCCGTGACATTCTATCATATAGTATTATATAGTATCAAGACTCCTAGAGGGCGATAGCGTATGATAGTTAATGCTATAATCAGTCGTGTCCGTATCCTCCTATGTCTGCCGTTTTTGTAATTGCTTCGCCGGACTTCTTGCCACCGAGCTGAGGAAACGCAATCCGGGATGGGAAGTAAGCATACAATAGCCCGCACCTACTGAAAATGGGGGCTATGCATATCCTCATATGATGCCTGTTACAGGAAACATGCTCGTAACTGAAAACCCCTCATCAGTTCAGTCAGACAGTGTTTCTTGTGCGACTGTTTATTGCAGACTAGAATTACCAGATAGACTCAACGGAAGTTGCAGTGCAGAATTCGCTAGCGCGAACTGTCTACAACTGCTTCCCCTATCTTTTTCGCCTTTTCCCTGGATGCACTTGGAGGGTAACAATGTCATCCTGGTTAAGGTAGTATAGTAAGTTGCCTATCCGTTCCCAGCTATACTGCTTCCCTTTAACATCAATGTATGGTTCACTCCAACCAAACTTGAGGAGGCCAACCAGCCCACCCTGAGCCAACAAGAGGTCTCTTGCGGCCTCAGGAGTGTCTTCCAAGACATACTTGAGCTTTTCATTTACTTCGTCAACGTAGAAATACTCGGGATCAAACATCCTGCCCTTAGTGTCTTTCTGCGCCCAGGCCAGGAGAGCATGGCCTTCCGGATTGTTCTTGTCTAAAATTGCCTCAAGGAAGTGTTTGTATCCGCCAATTCCTCCTACATCCTCAGGTGGCCTGTGCATTGCCCCGCCAAGGCAAATAGGACTGGACAGACTCCACACGACTTACATAACAGGTAATCAGTTGATGGTCCTCATCGCCTCAGTCGTATTGCTTATCGTTGCATGGTTCCTGATTAACAGGACGCGTCTCGGCTTGGCATGGCGAGCCACTGAGCAAGACTTCAAGACCGCATCTGCCTTCGGCGTCAACATTGACCGAGCTGTCGCGTCCAACTTCTTCCTCGGCTCAGCGGTGGCAGGCGCTGCCGGCGTGCTGGTGGATGAAGGGTCTACAGGACTCATGCCGATATTCGTAGATAATGTGTTCGATGCACTCAGTGAATTGAACCGCCGCGGAGTCAGCATACTACTTGTGGAACAGAACGCAAAAAGGTGGCTTGTCCCGAGTTTCTTCTATGCCGCGATACACCGCCTCTGAACACTTCGGTATACTTACGCTGGAAAGCGTTTCGGAAGGAAAACGCAAGAAAGACGAGAAGTTGCTAAGTGCCAATTAGAGGCAGGAGGCAATTAATGAGGTTGCCTGAGCTCATTTTTAAATCAGAAAAGCGCCAGGAAGTGCTGACAGCATTGGGCGTCCCTGAAGGTTATGCCCATGTATGCACTGTGACTTTGGGATACAGGGACGGCGATAGTCTTCCGGTAAATCCCAGAAACAAGGAAGTTGTCAGCTATGTAAGATAGGAGCTGACGCTATAGGCTGAGGCGGATAGTAGGGGTCACAGAGATTGCGGTTTACACCTCTGTGGCAACTCTATGACTTGTAAGAGATATTCTGCTGATCCTTGGCGTTCCTTTTCCCTTTAGAATGGAATTGCACTGTCATTCAGTGTAATACAAAGGGGGTCACCTTATGACGGAATCCAGAACAATGCCTCGGCTCTATAGCCAAGGGATCAGCCAGCGTAGTAACACTGCAAGCTGTCAATGCTCGCGGAATACTGTCACAAAGGTAACTGCACGGGCTTGCATTGAACAATAAAGAGATACACCCCAAACTATAGTAGAATCCGGCATCCCATAGTAGCTGGGTTATTATGTTGCGCAACCCCTAAAACGTGGTGAAAATACTGAAATTACGTAGGCACACCTATTTCATAATACATTCTTTACATGCCAGCTTATTAACGCCATAATGTGGTTACAACGTATATTGGAACTGTCAAAGCCAAAGATGTTGTCCGGAAAATAAAAACGTCCCACAAGAAATAAACCCCGTTAGTACCATCTTCTACCCGTTGAGGCTTTCGACCTACGATAGATCAGTTCTGTAGTTGTCTCTGATTAATGTTCTCCGAATCATGTTCAAACGTCTTTTCAAAAACCAACACCTTGTGGTTTCCAGGGCGCACTAATGAAAACTCCTTATAATCTTTGCTTAAAAAGCTAAACTTACGTCGTAACAATCTAGAAATATCAGCATTAGCGGTACTTATTACTAATTGATGTCCGTTTATAGCTAATTCCCGTAGAACATCAAGTAAATTGAGCAAGTGCATATCGTCGAGATGGGCAACGGGATCGTCTAGGATAAGGAATTTTGGTGCACTAGGCGCAGTCAAATGCAACGTTAGAAGTAGGGACAACGCTAAAGCCACGCGCTGACCAAAACTTGTTTGGAAAACATCAACAATATTGCCACAACCGCGCTCTAATTGCAAACCGGAAGAATTAGTTAGTCTAATTCCTGTAAACTCCCGAGGAATATGTAGTCGTAGAAACAAATCTTCTATATCCTGCCTATGCTCATCCAAAAAATCCTTTACAAATAGACTCGTTCTGGGAACTCTGTCCAACGCTTCTAAAGCCACAATGCAACGTTGATGTTCCCGCTCTAGAGCCTTCAGTTCACCTTCTAACACTCCAAGGCGTTCTCGAATCTCTTTAGCATTGCTGATCTTATCCAAATTCTCTAAGGCCGCTTTCGAATGTCGTTCAGCAAGCCATACTCTTTCCGCAAATTTGATAAAACCAACTTCTTCGGGAACTTCAAAATGCTCAGTTAGTGCACCTAAATTTGCACAAAACTGCTCCAAATTAACACCTAAAGAATCAACCCTCGTTCGCCTTCGTTCCAGCTCTGTTTTCCTATCCTGATACTCCGTTTCCAAATCCTTAATTACGCTTTCCTTAGAGTTAATTACCTCTGTCAGTTGCTCTACTTGTTTGAGAATAAGATAATCCTGCCTTTGCAGAAACTCAACGAAAGTCTGGATTTCTTGTTTAGCTAGAAATTCTTTATAATGTAGGTTGTCTTTTTCAAACTGTTCGGCTTTCCCGATTAAGTCGGAGGTAAACCCTTGACCGTCCAAGATGGCACATTCATTTTCCAACAAGTGCAACTTGTTCCTAATTGATTCTAGCTCGGAAAACCTTTTCTGGACTTTTGCCAAAATATACTCTGGTTCTTCGGCAATTAAGTTCTCCTCCATTAACGAACCAGCGTTGAGTTGGGCCAACACCATTCTTAATATGTCCACCCGTTGTCTAGCACGTTCTACCGATTCTAGCCTATTATTCTTGGCTTTAATCAGTCTTTCTAATTCATTGATATCCCGGTGAAGAAGTAACGTTATGTCTTGGACCTCTGTTCTAGGTTGATTTCGTTTATGCATGATGTGCGTTTTAAGATTTGCGGGGGAACCGTGATCAAAACCACAGAGAGGGCATTGACTAAATGTGCCTTCATCTAACACATTTTCAGAAAGTTGTACTCCCAAAGACTGGATTTGAGTTGTTATCGATTGAAGAGAATCTAATTGAGACGCTAGTTGCTTTACGTTTTCATTTAGTATCTTGTTACGTTCTTCCAATGACAACACTTCTAGCCTGATTTCTTCGATCACTTCAGCAGGGGCCACTGCAACATCATCCTTGGCCCAATCTATTATATCGGGGTGGGAGCTAATTAAGTCTTGGAGGAGTTGGAGTTCTTCCGTCAATTTACCCTTCTGATCTTCCAATCTTTTCCTCTTCTTCGCTTTAGCAGTATTCTGAACGATACGTTCCAGAACCGACCACTGGTCTTTGATATTAGCAATTTCTGCTTTTCGCCGACCAACTTCATCAAGTTTTTTTCTGTGGTCATTAACCTCACTTTTGTACTCTTCAATTCGTCTCTTGCTTCCCTGCAGTCGCTCTTTCTCCGCCTTTAATCTTGCTTGGGATGCCTCTAGTTCAGCCTTTTTGTGTTTTAAATCGACCCCCGAAACAACGCGCAACTGTTCCGCCTGTTTCTTGATAGACTCTAGATTATAAGATACCGCCTGATAAATCGCCAGTGTCTGCTTGACCTCTACGGTGGGCGAACTAGCCCCCGCGTCAAATCTCCTTTTCATACCAATATTTCGCCCGGACTTCACAACTTCCGCCAAAATCAACCTGTCGTCTAGCCCTTCGTCAATCTCCAATTCTTCTAGTGCTGCCTTTTTTTCCTGTAACGTGTCCTTTTTTTCCCTTAGGACCTTCTCTAGTTTTTTATGCTTTTCATCAAAACCTTGACGATGTCTTTCTAAATTCTGCTCCATCCGGATAATCTCTTCGCCAAAGAACAGTTGGCTGATTGATCTATTATAACCGGACTCGTCCTGCTGTTCAGAAGCAAATCTGTATGCCGCCTCACAATCAAGATAATTGAATCGAGAAAAGTTGATACCCAGAGTACACTTACCCCTACCAGCCGGAACCCCATACCACGCTTGTTCCCTTTGCTTACATTGGGCTACGCTGTGTTCACTACCGATGACGACTTCATTTTCCCCTTCGTCAACACAAAGTATTGACACGGTACCTTCTTCCTGGGGGCAACCTTTCAAACGTTTAATTTCCCCCGTGGCTGCGAGCTCAACCCCCTCCAAGATTGAAGTCTTACCCGATCCGTTGGGACCAAATAAAAGTGACACATGTCCCGGCTCTAGCTCGAACTCTTTGCTGAAGCAATGCGGACGAAAATCCCTCATTATTATTTTCTTTATTGCCTCTATACGCGAACTATCACTATCGTCGGAGCCCCCATTTACTGACTCGGCTCGTAATTGAGAAGAAGAGACCAACTGTTCGCCAGCACAATATTTTTCAATCTTTCTCTCATAAAAGAGTTCAAGACAACCATCTAGCCCAACAGCTTGAAGGTTTTCGAGCCAGGCGGAAATCAACTGTGCTCCGGACCTTGTGGCCTCGCCTTGTTGCCTGCTTTTACGGAGTATAATCCGTTGCAAATAAGACTCCAATTCTTGTGATCTAAGAACAGCTTTGCGTGCATAGTTTTCATCGCGCTCAACGATCTGCAGAACAGTTTCATCCGGGAACCTTTGATCGTCCGGAATTACAAGAATCAAATACAAATTCCAGCGCAAGTCGTTGTTCAACGAAAAGAAGGTTTCTTCTAGTAACTGACTTTGAAATCTTCTAAAAGCCTCCAATTGAGAAAAACCAGACAAGCTAAAAACTTTTTCAGGCAGATGATCGGTTAAATGGGTGATATAATACCTGGCAATATTTTGACGGTGGGGATGCGTAGCAACAACCAAGTCGTAAGGACTATCCTGAAAAAATCTTTCGCTTGTCTCCTCAATTCGCAGATACCGTCCGACAAGCCTGTTCAAGAAGAATCACCTCCGTTTAAACGTTGCGAATACTGGTCAAATTTCTGATCCGCTCCCCTTTGACAAAATTAGTCGACAAATGACCGTCAAAGAACTTTATGCCACCATTTCCCCGATCTTGATAGTAGAAAACGATCTTGTCCTGAATCCCTACATCAACTTTGTTCTTGATTGCAGTGAATTCCCCAAATAGCTCTGCTTTTCCGGCTTGTGTAAAAGCCACAATTCCCCGGTAGTCACATTTATGTTTATCATCCTTGCAGTTGAAACAGTCCACGCAACTCTTGGGATATAAGTTATGAGGCATGTGTTCCAGTGTTGGCTCATTTGCTTTATAAATGAATGGTTTGAATCCTTCTTCCAAGTGTTTTAGAGTCGGGGGTAGGTTCCCCAGTTTTAGCTGCTTCACTACCCCATTGTACGCATCGATTAAATCCCTTCTTTTCATCTGGGATTCCTTGCCAACTGACCATTGTGTTCTCACCACTTCTTCTTGCGAGTCGGACTCGAACTCCTTCTTGGGAGAGCCTCTACACATACCAAAAAGAAGATCACGAGCTATTACATCCGTATCTAGTGGAAACCGGTAAGCCTCATCGGTATGTTCAAGGTGTTGTTCCATATCCTCTTGAATCATTTTCTCTATTGTAGAGCTATCCTGTTTCTCCCAAGCTGAGCCACACCAATAATAGAACTTCTTGGCGACAAATGGGGTGATGCAGCTTACCGGATTATAAGCGCTACATACATGACCCCTCGGAATCACCAAATTTGAAACATGCTCTTCTTCTAAGCTATACCAGATATCCCGATGACTGCTTCGGGAAAAGAAAACGCCACACCCGTGATTCTTGTCAATTTGCTCAAGAAGGCGATGCTCCGAAAACGCAAACCGTTGACTTCGATAAAAACAAGACCAAGGGTCATCAACCCGGAACTTGTCTCCTAAGCTCGTACCCTTCGCCCAGTTTAAAGTCAGTAATTGCACTTTTCCGGGAAAGCAATTAAAAAGCGAATTTCTAGGCTGGACGAATGATTCGTGCCGTGGTTTAGGGTTTAACTGGGGATGGAAGATCAGGTAATGCCTATTGTTCGGCCCTTGTTGTTCAATCTGCTCGATAATTGACGAGTAATTCCTGTAAAGAATATCCGAACAGATTAAGGAAAAGAAGTAGTTAACTGCTTGGAGTGACTCTTTGGTCAAATCAAAGACGAAGATTGTCTGTCCCAAAGACAAGTTAGGCCCTTCATGCTCAAACCACTTATCGCTGGACCACTGCAATTTATACTGGACTACAATATGTAAGGTGACCCCGGAATCAGAAACAAACATGTAAACCAATGGACACACAAAACTTTTCTCTTGACGAATTTCGGCGTTGCAAACCTTTGCCCCCGCCGAGGCCCAGCGAGACAGCCGTTGGCGGAAATCAGAAATTTGCTCGCCTTGCGTGGCAAAGCACCAAAGTGCTCCTGGTTTTGGCCACTTTGACTTATCACTGACGATATCATCTAGAAGGGCATGTGGAAAAGAATATTCCGGTACCAAAAGCAAATCCGCGTTTTTCTGTTGAGCTAACTGGACCACACCTTTTGCCTTTTCAAGAAACTTGGAATCTTCGAAAGTTACACCTTTTCGATCCGAGAATGTAGGACTACCGGCGGGCTGCCACCTTAAACACTTGATTGGTTCCGCCTCTGAGGAGCAAACACGTAGCGAAACCTCGTCATCGATGATTTTGGATACTTTTTGAGGCTCTATTGATGCCATCGTCCGCCCACCTTTTACAATCACTTTTTACTATCGGAAAACCACTGTCCTCACTTTTGTCAATGCTGTTGGCGTGCGCACATTAAATAGTCATCTGGGGATCTCTCTTACATCGTACAAGCTTTTCAAGTCTCATGAAAGCTGCGAAGTGACACCGTATGGTTGGCGTAAGCCAGTCCTATCAATTGTCTCGCGTTATCTGCCCTAGGTACTCCGGATTACTTTTACTTTCTTCTCGTGACAGCTTTATCCTTCTTTCGCTCTCCTTCGGCAGCATGTGAAACTCGACTTTTCCTTATGAGCCGAGTCCGGCTGTTTCTTGGTCTCTACCGATAGGTGTGGGTGGTTGTCATCAGCGGCATCAAAGCAGACCTCTGCATGCCGTTTAGGTTCCAAGTGGAAAATACCATATGCGCGGATTTCTATTCCGTGTGGCAGGCTGAAGGTGTATTGAGTATCGCAGGACTCTAGGCGCTCAGACAGGTACTGCGGGCATTTATTTTCCCCTTACCGTCGCGCGCCAAACAGATAATAGAATCCAAATCCACAGCTGAGGGAACATGAGTAGAATGTGTGCTTATGAAAACTTGCTGCCTGTGTTCTTTTCCTCTCATTTGTTCTCTTAGAAACTTCACGAACTTGTATTGCATTGCCGGATGAAGGTGTGCTTCCGGTTCTTCCATCGCCAGTATATTGAAAGCTTTAGCATTTTCGCTACAGTGCTCTTTATCTCTTGTCTTAATGTCCGCAAGCACTAATGCTGTATAGATTAGATTGTTATATCCCAACCCGTTATGGGTTACCGGAATATCAATACCGGTATTTTTCACAATCAGTCTCATTACAGACATTATGTCAGCCTCATCAATCGTACCGCCAATATCGGGAGCTCCCCCCATAGAAGCCCCGGTACGATGCGCAAAGTTTAGGACAGACTCAAGATCAATACGTTTGCGTACATTATCCACCAGTATCGTCGACGCTTCGGAGAACTCCCTTTTTCGCTCCCTCTCCGTTGTCTCGGGATCTTCTTTGTCCTTATCAGAATCCAGGTGTCTGGAGAGCACTTTTTTTAAGAGAGAATCCTTTCCGCTAACCATGCTGCTGTCTACATCTCTGACCGCGTCCAGAAAGTCAAAAGATATTCTGTTTAGGTAATCAAGATCCGCCCTGTTCATTAGCTCCGGATTCCCGCCCCATATACGGGAAACAAACTTAGGCATGTATTTCTTAACCAGATCCCAGTACCATTTAACTTCGTCATCAATACCCCGAATCTTATCAGCTTCTTCTTGAAACTCCTTTGCATCTTTTTCCGGTAAGTGAAAGCAGTACGTCAATGTAGCCTGAAGTGGTTCATCTAAAGATGTTAACCATCTGAAGACCAGTGCTTTGCTAAGCTCATCATCACTACTGGATTGTTGTAAACCTGCAGTTACCTTTATATAAGGAGGTCCTTCAGGCAACTTGGTCATTTCCGGATCACGATAGAAATCATCAACTGTTGGTCTCCGGCGATATTCCCTGCCAAAAAGGAGTTCCATCGCCTTAAATAAGGCGGTTTTCCCGGAGTTGTTCTCGCCAATTACAATGTTGAGCCCTTCTGAAAACGAAACATGGAGTTCCTTAAGACACCGATAGTTCTCTATAGTAAGTTCGGATATGTACACTTGGCGTGTCACCTCGCATACCATATTCACTCTAAGGAGAAAGCCCGTATTACCGCATAGTGATACCTTATGGGTTGTACATCTATCCGGTGAGAATCAGATTAGCTTTGTAAAGCTGATTGATACTGTTTGGCACTCATGAACAAGTGATTGCAGAATGGAGGATTTATCGCTTATTGTGTTAGCACATTTGGGAATTGCTACATAGGCAAGCAGGTTGAGTTGGTAGATACACAGCAATCTTTGTCATCATAGAAACTACACTGATTCATCTAGGAAACCTAGATTACTATGCCAGCGCGCTGCCCAGTACTTCCCCTTCAAGTGTGATGTATCCCTCTACATCATGGGATGCCTTCCATGATGTATGTAGTTCCCGAGTTCCCCACACATACAGAGAAAGCCATGCTGCCCATTTGTTGAATGGCTCATTGCTAAGTCGATGTCTATCGCCACTACGTATTGGCATATGTCTGACATACAGAGATCTTCGGTTATCTGGCGTGCCACGCCTGCTTGTGGCTATGCATATAAAGACATCAACACTGTGCCCTTGAAAGAACGTCCCGTTCAATTCGGGGCCATTAAAGGTGAGATGAAGATGAGGGGTTTTCCGATATCTCCCCTGGCATTTCCATCCCTCAGGCAACTGAGAAAACAGAGAATCGACTAGAGCATCCCTGACTTGTTGTTGCTTATGATCATTGGATATAGCTATTACCGGACTTTTGATCAATGGATCAAGATCCCGCCGAGCAAGTGGAAGAATGAAGTCTTCAAGAGGAGGAAAAGGCGAACCACCACACCACATTATGATGTTGTTGAGCTTCATCGGGATCATTACAATCACAACCCCCTCATGTCATACAACACATCTTCGTTGTCCGATTTCTCTGAAAATGTCTTTCCTTCTAATATTCGCCAATAAGGCGCATTATCCTACCAAGTTGGTCAATTTGGGTAAATGTGTTTTCGCTCACTGCGTATTGCCATGTTCCCTTGAATTCTCTGGACCATGCAACTCTCATCATAGTCCGTAGTACAGCCGACATTCAGGGTACTACAGAAATCGAGGTTCAAGGATACCAGAGATACACCAATAAAGCGCTTAGTAATAACTCCCACGCAAGTCATCCGGTAATGAGAAGAAATTGCAATGGAAAGAAGACAACTCGATGAAAAGATTAAGGATACTCCTCTATTATGCTTAACGCGAACACGGAACTTATCTGCTCTGCTGTGTTATCTCAATATGTAAATCGCCGAGGCGCAAGATATTGATTTGGATTAACAGAAGTTCAAGCATCTGTAAAAGCTCGTCACTGAACCTCTCCTGCAGAATGATGAAATCGTGCTTTCTCTGAGACAGAGCACCCTGATCTCAAGCTATTCAAAGCTTGTACGGAGGAAGTGTCGTAATCTGCGCATGACTGACAGTGAGCCACTTCACTGCCATGCTACGAGTACTTATCGCGAAGACGTTTGATAGTCCGTATGACAGTAAGTCCTAATCGGAAAGCAAGGCACTATCCTTGAAGCAGATTAGAACGGACATAGAGAAGGATTCGGTCCAATATTGTCCAATAACACAAAAATATGTAATTTTGATAATTCAGATGTCTACAAGATAGCAATGCTGGGTCATGATCTGCAACTGACGCTTTTGCTGCTAGCACGGCTCAAGTATTTGGAGTAACGGGCCCAAATGTACTTGCTTACGCTAGCGGTTCTGCCGTTGCGCCATAGGCTACTGAGGCGTACCATGCGATTGAGGATGTGATGGTTGACAATGTTGGCCCAGATATTGAACTAAACGGCGCTCTCTATAGACTTTTGACTGTGTCGGCTGCGTTGACTGATGGAACAGAGATAACTAAAGACGATATTGACGTTTCTCTCAAACAGCTGCAGATGCTGCCATCACTACTATCATCAAAGCACTTGAGACTGTGTCTGCTGAACTTTCCAAGCTAAGCCTTTGCCGAAATCATTTGCAGCCTACTATTGGCAGCCCTAGAGTTTCTGCTTAGAACGCCGCAAGTTGCCGAGTTTCACATTCGTAACGTACGTATGGCCAAAGAGGTAATTACCTTCACTAAATTCCAAAACCTGCAGCAAACCTCTACAGCTCTGCCAACGTAGGATAGCAAGCCACCTCACTCTGTGCGTTGCGATCGCTCGGGTAATATCTTTACGTATCGCAGACTGACCTGGGGTATTTTAGGGCGCCTGGTTTTTCTTAAGATACGTCAAAACACTGTCTCTCATATCGACAAATGCACAGGGAACCATGAAAGTGTTTTCTGTATAGTCGGGAGCTGCACCGAAAATTCGTCTAAGGAGGGTTATTTGTGTCGCTAGAATTACGTGGCCTTGACGAAGTGACAAGAGGATACATGCTAGAAGAACTGGAGTGGGATATTGAGAACAATAACCTGTACATAAGTCCCCGTTTGAGTGAACGTGGAAGACTTGATTACCCGAACTTACTTAGGCAAGCTATCGAAAATGGAAATGATGCTACTTTAGCCACTCAGTTAAGGCTTCATGGAAGACTTAGGACTAATGTGCCACGAACAACCAAAGGAAAGACAAGCATGGCAAAGGTACCTGTAAATGCACCTGAAGTGCTCGCGGAGGGAGAATTCAATCGATTCTATCTTCGTGGTTTATGCAGACGAGCGTTGAATGTAGGAAAGGGAGCTTTGACAGCTTACCGAGCTAGGCAATCGATAAACCCCCGACCAGAGTCACTTGCAATTGAGGGCAAGGAATTCGCCGCCGAGCAGTTGCTGCAGGATTTGCGTGCTTCCGCAGGTGTCGATACAGCATTGGGTTTGCCTCCCGGACCAAATTCAGGGATGAGTGCATTCATTGCCTAGCTTGCTCCGAACTTGATCTTGTGTCTTTTGCAGAAAACCTTTAGCCTACTAAACCTGGACATGGCACATCAAGCAAAAACACTGTCGAGCTAACATCCTAAAGATCGAACAACTACTGTAATACTTGACAGATAGCCATGTCATACTCAGACCCTCTTGTTGCGGTGTTAGAATTGTAAGCTACGTAACCATGTAGTTGCTATCTTTGAATAATCCTGAGATCTCCTTCATGGTGTAATAAGCAACAATCTTTTACTTGCACATGACTAACGCTGGACGGTGCCAATCTACTGCTTCTTGGTGGCCAAAAACCCATATTTCCAAACAAGTATTAAGAGCTAATTGGCGCTACTCGGCACCAGGAACATGACATTTGCAGCTAGATTTTCCGCTTCGTAGTTGCCTGATGCTACTACCATATTGTGCGTATAGCCGTCAGAATACCCGCAACTTCTATCCCAACCGTCTAGTCGAGCTCCCTGACGATAGCGTTGCTCTGGTCGAAACCAAGGGTCATGAGAACCACAGCGTTATAACCCAAATGGCATGACTAGGTCAATGGAATGAGGATGTTGACTAGGTTCAATTAGACAAGAGGGATAGCTTAGTCTACCTCGATGACAGGAGCCTTAAAAAGTATAAGCCTGAACCATTCAGCTGCTCATGTCTACTCATTTTGATCGCTAAGGCAGAGCGAAAGATATCGACTGCCTGCAAGGGCCAAAGCCATCTGGAATCAGCCTAGTAATACGACTGCTGTCCAAGAAGCTACACATATAGTTGATGTACATATTTAGGATAACCAGGTTTTCTCAATGGTAGTCGAGCCACACCTCAATCATCTGGGTTGTAAGTTTGAAACCATACTGGAGCAGACATGTACGGATCTTAACGCCCCGTGGCATAGTCACTTGAGGGTACCAATGTTTATCAATTCTACTCAATGGTTTGCCCTAAGGCAGGATTGTCCTGACAATCCGCCTAACAATGTATATTAGTTCCAGGTTATGGGTGAAGAGTCTATTCGATGTCCGGAGTATTGTGAATCTCTGGTAAGAGCCAAACAGGTCAAGAAATTAGCCAACGGTCCAAATACCAAAAGCGCAAGGAACTTAAGGAGGGAGGAGGCCTCTCATGAATAAACCTGCACTATTAGTATTTGATGAATTGATGAAGCCGATTGAGCGGTCAAGAAAGAGCATTGAGGAGATAGAGAATGAACTAAGAAAGAACCCTTCGGCCATTATTTTAAGAAGCCTCTATGGATATTTATTTGCCGTGTTTGAAACCACATTGAATGATTCGTTAACGTATATCTTAAGTAAGATCCCTCAAAAAATGAATGCTAAGGAATTCACGATACCCAAAGGACTTGCACTAAGTGTTACTGCTTCAGGCGCTTTGGTTGAGTTCGAAGTTGATAGGCTTGTGCAAAGACTATCTTACATGAATCTAGAAGAATATTTGCAGCGTTTTTGCTCTTTGGCATCTGTTGACAAGTTTGACCTTTCACTACTGAATGAACTAATAGAACGAAAAGCCACCAGGAATCTCCTTTTGCATAATGATTTGATAGTCAATAGGAGGTATGAGGAAACAGCTGGACCACTTAGACGTTCTGCGGATTGGGGACGCCGGTTGAGATTAGATACTGACTATGTCAATGATACCGTAGCATATATTAAGATGGTTATAGCTCATATTGAACAATCATTCTATAAACAGTTTTCGAAATACACTAAGGTCAAAGTATTGAAAGAGCTATGGGAGTACTTATTTGACAGCCCAATACTAGGATTTGATGATTACTGGTATTACACTGATGACTCAATAGAAGTATTTAAGATTAATCAACTAAAGCGACACATCAATAATATGTCCTCGTCTGAGAGAAAAGTCTTAGCTATATGGCTTGTGCATTATAACAGACAACTGGTTGAGTTCTTTGTGCCGGAGGATTTTTCTATGTATGGCTTAAGTGGCAGACGTAAGGAACATATTTTGCTCTTAACTTCACTGATACTGAATGAACCCGATTTGTTTAGAACCCCTTAATCAAGTAACTAGTACCACGTTGGCTCAAGCTGGTATGACGTCCAAAAACACACGCTAATTGCTTGGATAGCACCTTTAGCAATTACGAACCGCTCTGGGTACATCCTGATATCATCTTTACCTGAAGAGCAAGAGGATTGAGTGTACGATTTGTGGAAGTCTGTTTAAAGTGGAGTAGAATTACCAATCCAGAAAACGAGGAGCATGTTAGCATGGATACAGGGATTAGGAAATCAGTAACCATTGCAAATCAGGAAAGACTGAACATGATAACAGAGAAAGCAAAACCTCTATTAGCGCGGACGACTAACATACTGACCACCTATACGGAGCATACAATCGATCATTCTTGGGGAGTCGAGAAAATATACGACATAATATTAGATGAAAACTTTAAACTTCTGAATGAAGATGAGAAATTCATCCTGATTGCAGCAACCATTCTCCACGACATTGGTATGGTAGGAACGGAGCAAGATGTCGGCCGGATCGACGAAAAAGAGTTTCGGAATCGGCATCATATTAACTCGAGAAAAATCATCAAACAGCATGGAGGGTATTTTGGATTTAACGATAGAGAAGCTGATCTCATATCAAAGGTAGCCGAGGCCCATCGCAAAGTCCCTCTAGAATCCCTGGATGAGAGTATTCCATATGGCATTGGAACAAGTATAAGACTAAGGCTGTTAGCATCGCTATTAAGACTGGCCGATGAATTACATGTTACCAATGACAGGGCTTACTTATTAGTGGACGATGTAGTTGGTCTCAATCCTGTTAGCAAAATGCACTACAAACGACATCAACTGATTAGAGGCATTGATAAGGCCTCTGAGGATAGGACAGTAATTGAGATCTCTGCTTCCGTAGATTCATGGAGTATTGAAAACGCCATAAACAGTATGATGAGCAAGATTCAGGACACGTTTGAGTCAGTGAAACCGATATTGAAAAAGAACAGCATCCCAATTTCGAAAATAACTTCGCAGGTTGATTGTCAAGAGTTAGTCAAGAAAGAAATCTTGCTCAACTTAGCCAACAATGCGTTGAGTGCTAGCCAATTAGTTGAGCAACTACCTGATAGAGCTCCTTCGGTTATAGGCTATGTGCTAGATAGCCTTAGTTTAGAATCCACTATTTTAGGAAGAGAAGACGAAAAATGGATAATCAACGTCACGGAAGGGCACTTTAAGCATGTAGCTGATTTGCTTCTAAATACGGAAAAGGCAATCTCATTTGTACAATCTAATTATGTCCGAGAGAACATTGAAGCAATTCTCACGAAGATTTCAATGGACATTTATGGTCATAGTCTGACTCCCGGTGAAAAAGAAGATAGAGTGCTGTTACTGAGAAATTCGCCCACTGCTCTGGGATTTTTGCTAGACAAACAGGAGGTGCTAATTAATTTTGGGCACCTAGACAGAATGGTCATCTTGGATTTGTCAGTTCTAAATGGCTATATGCAGGATATTACCGTGGAGCCTAGTTTAGCTCAGGAAGAAGAAGTAATTCTTGCAGCGCAGGCGGTGGAGATCAATGTGCACAAGAATCTAGGTAGCATGGTGAGAATATTGCACAATGTCGAGAAGAATTGTCAATACAAGGAAAGTATGACAGGGGAAACGATGGAAACGCCCCAAAGGAAAATAGTTTTCAATACTGTTTACAAGAATGGGACATTACCTCATACAAGATTTGATACACTTCTCAAAGCTGCAGGGTTTGCAAATGAGAAGATTTCATTTCATAAAGACATAAGAGTTAGTGACACAAATGATGAAGGGCTGAAAGAACTTGTGGGGAAAGAAGTTCAGCTAGAGATTTATCCGAGTTTGCCGAAACATCTGATTTTTCGAGGAGATTTCTGGGGTGAGTTAACAGAAGATGAGGAAAAAGATACTTTAACTATAAGCATTTCACGTGACGGCTGTCTGGAGCAAAAAGATTTCGTCATCTCTTGGTCTCAAAAATCACAAACGGAATCCGATCTTACTATAAAACACTCTCCTCTGATAAGTGCTACTAAGTACTCTAGATACTTGAAAATAGTCAATAAGCTCAACGATTTGAGCTACAGAAGAATCTACATTACAGATGAAAATGGAAACATAATTGGAAAATCGAATTGTCTAAGGATGCATAGCAAAACGGAGCAGCAACACGATTTGATTAACAAAATTGACAGGCTGGAGCAAATAGCATCTCGACCTTTAGGTATTCCCTTTCTTATCGACGATGAGCTTGTATCATCCATAGATCAACTATATAAGACTGCTCATCTTATGAGTAGCGAAGTTTTGATGGAAGGAATAACCAAAGCAAGTCAACGGATTGAGAAGCTCAAGACCACGCTATATATGGTTAGTTTTGAGGACTCAAGGTCTGGTTTTATACGAAAAGCTATGTTTCATCAGCTAGGCTGGCTCAAGTATGAGTCACTTGGTCTTTCTCCAAGAACATCTGCTGAAGAGAAAAGATGGAATGAAACCGTCAAACAGCAGAAGCGTATTAAGATCAGCTCCATAACCCACTATAGCGTGGAAAACCTGTTCGAACAAATTAGTAGTTTTGATGATGAGGAATTCTTCCTTAAGCAGTTTTTTGGATTGCTGCAAGAGAAAAATGATAGCAATACTGGTGCATTGCAGGCTCGGATAACTGCTATTCTTGAGGAACCCGTTATTAGATCGTGGCAAAACGTGCAGATAGCAGAGATTACCATTTCTGGCATTAGTGATGACTTCCTAACAATGATAGAGTTGATGAATAAAGAGAAATACGCAGAAGCTTTACATTTGATGGAGCAACACCAGGATAGCATTAGTCCAGAGAACTTAGCCTATGCATATGTAGTCAGCGGCAATTACACGAAAGGAATAGAATTGGCTGAGGAAGCTATTAACACGAATTTTAAGTCGTTAGCGCACTTTACCAGGGGATTAGGATATGTAGGGTTGAAGGAATTTGACAAAGCCTACGATGCTTATGAGCTGGCCATAAATGCGTCGAGCTATGATTGGTATCCAAAAGCAAGAGAAAATTCAGTAAGTTTTATTGAAGAGCATGGAATTGAGCTCAATGATAGACTGCAACAGATAATCGAACTCCTAAGTACTCCCACAAAACCGTTGAGAAGAAAAGCAAAATGCTACTGTGGCTCCGGAAAGAAATTCAAAAACTGCCATGGACGCTAAAGTAAGCGTCAAATAGACAGCAATATCGCCTTCGGATAGAGCTGGAATTTGACCAGAGCGATGTAGATGAGATCATCCAAGTAATTGCATGGGGCAAAGGCTTATGAGAACGTTTTGGAACGACTGCTCTCAGTGGCAGCCAAAGAGTGTCATAGCCATTCTAAAGGCTCTTCTACAGGATACATGTTTCGAAATGTTGACTCGAGTCTAGTTGTTCAGTCAAAATCTGATATTGCTCGTGTACTGATTAACACCATGACATAGCCTGAAATTTGTTGGCAGTAATCGTTAAGCAATCTTCTGCGATCCTCGAGTGATATTCGTTCCACCAAGACCCTGGGTAACCTCAGCACTGCCGTCGGCAATATAGACCAAGTCCCCAGAAGATGCATCCATTAAGGACAGAACCCGAAAGCTGTACGCATAGAGATGGCGATGCGGGAGGTCGTACACGATATCATACGCCAGCCTCAGCCCCGGAGGGGAGATCTCTTATCGATATGACCATGTGATGAGCCCTGACGAATCAAAAGCCGGGGGCTCGCGTCCACCCCATTTGTATTCTGCTCCTAAGTGTTTCTTGGCTTCTTCAAGAGCAAGCACAGCTTCTTGTGTTTTCGGTATTCTGGAATTAGAGCGGTGCGGAACTTAAGAAATAGAGCATAAAATGGAAAAACCCCATTGCCGGCACCCTGGAAATCTAATACCCTCTTAGTGTCTAACTCTAAGGGGGGTAAGAGAAAGGATGCTGACAATGGAGCAAATGTATCGTATCAAATATCTCCGTGATTATGAAGGGAAGTCGTTAAGGAAAATATCTGATGAGACCGGCCATCATTTCTCAACTGTTAGTAAATATGCCAAAGCACAGGATTTCAATTTGGAACTGAAGGCCCCCAAAAAACGTGCTGGGAAACTTGATTCCTTTAAACCCTTAATTGATCAATGGTTAGAAGATGATCTAAAGGCCAAGCCGAAACAGAGGCATACAGCCCAACGAATTTATAATAGGCTGAAAGAGATCTATGGGGATGAATTCAATGTTTCAGATCGGGGCGTAAGGAAATATGTCGCCAAACGACGGAAAGAAATATCTATCACGGATCAAGGATACATACCACTTGAGCATCCACCGGGGGAGGCCCAGGCCGATTTTGGAGAAGCGGAATTTTACGAGCGGGGCACTAAGTATGAGGGATACTATCTCAATCTTTCCTTGCCATATAGTAATGCAGGCTACCTTCAGCTATTTAAAGCTGAGAATCAAGAATGCCTATTAGAGGGGCTCAAGACCATTTTCGAATACTTGGGATGTATTCCTACGTATATCTGGTTTGATAACGCATCCACTATAGTCAAGGCTATTGGCAAGGACTCTGCCAGAGATCTAATAGAAGGGTTCAAGAGATTTATGCTGCATCATGGGTTTTTCTCTAATTTTTGCAACCTCGATAGTGGGCATGAAAAAGGCAATATCGAGGTGAAAGTAGGATATCACAGGCGGAATATGCTGGTACCGGTCCCTAGCTTTATCGATATCCGGGAGTCTAATAAAGAACTGCTTAAGCGTTGCGATAAAGATATGCAAAGAAAGCATTATGAAAAGGGTAAAGACATAATAGAGCTCTTTGAAATAGATAAGGCATCTATGACTCCTTTACCTGAAGTAGAAAATGGCCTCCCTATTTGACACTTATGGCAAAAAGGCCTAGGACATTAAAATATACGGAGTTCTTTAACCAATTGCCATCACCTATTAAGGAGTTTTTCAACCGATGTTCACTTTTAGAAAAGAAAGCGGCATTAAAGCTGTTGGCAAAAGTAGCCCAAGAGGGCAGCTTAGAACGGGCCATAGATACATTTCAAGAAGCAATTAACAGTGATGTGTATGATCAAGACAGCCTTTGGGCTATTTACACGCGGTTAACTTCAGATCCCATTGAAATTATGGATATTACACTTCCGGAAAAAGTTCCGGAACCTAAAGGGTATTATCCTGATATTACCGTCTACGATGCACTTCTAGGAGGTGGGCGGTAAATGGAGACCCTGATTAAAACCTGCTGCAAGAAACTAAGAATCGGCCAAGGCTTCTACGAGGGGTATAAAGATATCCAAGCCCAAACCCATGAGGAATTTCTGCTTAAGCTGTTACAACAGGAGTTAAAGAACCGGGAGATGACACGGAAAAAAAGGCTCCTAAAAACGGCTAACTTTGATGTGATTAAGACACTTGAAAATTACTCCTTAAGTTATTCAAACAGATTCGAAAATGCGATTTGTTAATCTGTGATGAGTGGGGGTACATCGCGTTTGAAAAAGAAGGGATACAGCTCCTTTTCCAAATCATTTCGGAATGCTACGAAACCAAAAGCATTATCATTACGACAAATATTGACTTTAGCAAGTGGAATAGGGTGTTCTACGATGAGAAAATGACCAGCGCTATTATTGACAGGCTTGTACATCACAGTCATTTACTAATCTTTACCGGAACCAGCTGGCGGCTAAAACACTCTACCATCAATTGCTAAAACTGGATCCGGGGTGCTATAAAAATTAGGTTCCGGAACGCTACATTTTAAGCTTGCCAAAAACACCTAGGTCGGTCTCATCAAAATGCCTACCTATGCTAATCATTTCTGGTGCATGATCTGCTATCAAACGCCGAAATACCGGATTTCTCCAGTATCCGCCATACACCATCTCCGACAGGCCAGCGTGATAAGGTGCATTTCCCTCGATAAGAATAGGACCGTCACGGCTAATGGCTATATCCCATCCCACAGCACTCACCGGGATCATTTTCGCAGCCCGCTTGGCAACCATGATGGCCTCCTGAAAGAAAGGAATTACGAAACCGTCAAACACTACCCCCGTGTCAGGATGGCGCTCCAGATTAGAAAATCCATATTTAGGCATAGTGTATCCCCTTCGCATGAGTGTGCCTTGCTCCAAATTTACCCCAACAAAGCATCCTCCCGCCGACGCATTGTCAATGCAACTTTTGCCCGCGCCCATTCTAGCAAATGCAGACATCACACCGACCTCTCCTTCGTCCGTTCTATACGTGTCGATGCGTAGGGTGTTTACTGAAGAGGAATGAAGCTCTGCCATCTTGGGGTGTTGATCAATTACCTCCTGATACACATAATCACCTTTAGGCAGTTCGCTTCCCCTCTTTGCAAGAAGTTCAGAGATATTTGGCAAGTCAAATTTAAAGCATCCTCTGCCCTGCATTCCACCTGTCGGTTTACCGAAGATTGAGGCAACGGATGAGTTGCTTACTAGCAACTTAAGCACAGTCAGTAGTTGCTGTCTGTCAGAAACCCGTATAACATCATCGCCGATGAAGAACTGGTTTCTTATGTTGAAGCCTACTTGTCTCGCCAACCTAATATCCATTTGCCTGAAAAAGAGGTCAAATGAGATCTTGTTGTTTAGAACTGACGTCCAAAGAGGATCGTTAATCCGGTCATACACCTGCCCAATGTTCTTCCCGCCAACATAGGCGTAAATGTTAGCAGGCGAATCTCTTCTGTACAGAGGATATGAAAAGTAGTGCGCGGGTCTAGCGCCATCGCGAAACCAAAGCTTAATAATTTCAATCAGCATAGCATAAAGAGGTTTTCGGGCGCAATCATTCATTACTGTAAGACTTGAACTAAGTAAACAGGAAATTCGCTTGAATAAATGCATTCGGTCTCCCACCCCCTACGATAAAATACTGGACGCGGTTGAAATACAATCCATCGGCATCTATGCATTACTCGCACCAAACATCACATTTATCGATAATGTGTGGCACTTTGATTAGCAGACAGGAATAGTGGTTTCTCTTTTACACTCTCATTTGTGCCGTACCCGAGAACACGATTTACGTGATCAATCAGCTCGTAGTCATGACTCCGGCTGCCATGCGAACAGACCAGTATCTCATAGGTCGTATTCTCGGTCAGGATGAACTGAAATTGCATGATTCCTTTGACGGCCCTTACCTCCCTACTAAGTGCAAATCAAAGCTCCGTATGCCATCCTCGTTCGCTGTCTCTACAGCGCAACCGTGCAAAATGCACTATCTTCCACGTTCAAGTATCCGTCCCATCACCACGCATACCACCATTATCTAAAATGTACACGTAACCCCAATCGTAACACCATCGTCGCCTATCATCCTAGGCTCATGATCTCGTACCAATGTCTTCCTGAAACATTCATGAAATAAAAGATCAGGCACGTAAAACACATGATACTCTCCGACCTACCTTGAAAGCAATTGACGTTGTCAATGAAGGCGAGTAAGGCCTCGTTAGGAAGTAGACAATGCGACCATATACTAGCTAACATAAGCCTTTTTGGACAACCTCTAATCGGAACTAAGGCAGCCCAAAGCTTTTCCAATGTAAAACAAGCCAATGTATGTAATAATAACTACAACAGGGGGCCAGTATGAATCCAGATTGTGTATGATACAGATACCCAGCAAACCGAGTGTTGCTGTCATACACCATATGACTAAATCTGTCTTTAGGACGTCGCCGTCTAGGCAATGACACAACCTATCATATGTGTGACGTCGATCGCCCAATAAGACCCCGGAACGCCCTAGAGTTCGGCGCACAATTGCAAACATTGTATCACAAATCGGCAGAGCCATGATAAGCAGCCATCCAAACACACTTCTTGTAGGCCGGAAAACCAAGAAACCAAGCCGATATATTGCAAGCCCAAATATGTAGCCTAGATATAAACTGCCACAGTCTCCCATGAAAGTTTTCGCAGGTGGCATGTTGAAAACTAGGAATCCCATACAACCTCCTGCAACTGCCAGCAAAATAATGGTCCAATATGGATCACCACTTATTCGAGCTACTGCTGAACCAGCAAGTGCCACAATGCCAGCAGTTCCTGCAAGTGCACCATCAATTCCGTCAAACAAGTTAAGACTGTTTGAAAGCCCAACAGTTAATACTGTAACCCATAAGAATTCACTTATGGCTAGCTCCATTCGCGCGTGCATTGACATAACGACATAAACAAGTGCTGCTAATACCTGTCCTATAATCTTTTGTATCGGCTTCAGGCCGGTAAGATCATCAATCAATCCAACAGCAAATATTACTAAAGAGCCCAGTATCATGGGTAATGCAAGGCTCCAGTAGTCACCTGACAAGTACATTAACGGCAAGCTACCGAATGCGCCGCCGCTGAGTATCCCCAGTCCTCCGATGGTCGGAGTGGGCGATGAGTGTATCTTTATTGCATTTGGATAGTCCAATGCCCCTACCCTGATAGCAAGCTTCATAGAGATTGCCGTGCCCATTAGACTAAATAGGAATCCGAGAATTAGTGCCATGACTCTGCACTCCAATCACGTAGCAACATTATGTTCTATGATTCTCTCTGCAGCTTGAAGAGGTAATTAAGCTGCAGAGAGAACCCACTCCATAGCTAACATGGAAAATTGGAAATAGCAGAAATGTCAACAGGAATCGAGAATCTCTCTTCTGTATAGCTATTGAGATTGATGCGTATATAGCTAATAGTAGATACAGGAACGCCAGAAACGCCATAACAACCTTCGCGCTAGCAAGCATACTAGATAGTACACAGAGACCAAGGCCACAAACAACAGCCGCAAGTGGCACGAAATGCCTAACGGAAAGTGAGCCAGGAACCAATCTCCACGTTATGATATTCCAGTATCCATTTGAGAAACTTTGCTTGCACAATTCATGAAGCGTAGTCCTGGGATAGTAATAAGCTTCAGTTGCTGGATTAAGGACAATATTATAGCCACGTCGTCTTATTCTATGGCTCAACTCAATGTCTTGATTTCGTACCAATCTTTCATCAAATAAACCAACCTCATCAAATATCTCTCTTCGATATATGCCGTAAGCTACAGTGTCTACGTACCGCTTAGTTGCACATCCTGTCCTAAAATATGAACCTCCTACTCCAAACTTGCTTTCCCCCAGAGCACCGTTAAGCCGTTGAAATAAGTTTTCCTGTGATGGAACAGAAATGCATACTCCACCTGCACAAGCTACAGTTGAATCGTTCTCGAGCTCCTCAACCAATACCTCAATATAGTTGTCAGATACTGTTGTATGTCCCCCAAGTATGAGGATAAAATCTCCCTTAGCTTGTTTGATTCCTATGTTTAGTCCAATTGGGGTAACCTTAGCCTGATTACGGAGCACTTTGATGAACGTGTATTTTTTTTGCAGTTCTGACAGTATTTCTAAGGTATCATCATCTGATCCGCCATCCACAACTAGTATTTCCAGTAGCAAATCGTTACGACTGCATCTTATGGTTGATTCTATGCACTTCCTTATGGTTTTCTCCTCATTGAAACACGGTATAACTACGGATACCGTCCTTGAACATCTAACATGCGTTTGAATTGTGCTCATACCTAATTCCACCCACATTGCTTAGTAGCAGATTTCTGCCTGGTAATACACCCAAAGAATACTCTTTCATTTGCTGAGACACAAGTTGCTTTGCTAACGTAACCATTCAGGTTCAAGTTCGCAGTGATTCTAAACCATCAATACTACGTCTTCTTGTGCCTCATTGATTCAAGGGTTCATCGCTACATCCGTTATCTTAGGCAGGTTGTCCAACGCCCTAAAATACCCACGTGCGGCCTGGCGCTTCTAGAAGACCTTTCAAGTGATGTCATTCAAGAGGGCATCAATGATAATAATCTCGAGTTCATCAAAATTGCCATTCTCCACGATGGACTGTACACACCTGGAAATTTAGGTGCCCGCATTGAAGCAGCAAACAGCTACTAACAGCCTAAGATACAAATGCAAATTTACGACTCAACTTGATCCGTTCACGCTGCAATCTACTTAATGATACATAAGCCCCATGGCTGCATCTGGGCTTGACATCTCGTGCAGCTTAATAAGTTGTTGTCGCTGTAAGGGTCTCGCCGAGTGTCCCCAAGCCCAGTATGTTGCGGACGAAGAACCATTTCTGCATCGAAATGGGGCACAGCCATCGACAATGTCTCTCAGCCGTCACCACGAATAGGCCTCGCAGGAACCCCTGCAACAACTGAAAAGGGCATTATATCGTGCAATACAACAGCCCCCGCACCTACTACGGCTGATGTTCCAATCCTTAAGTTCCCTATCACTGTGGCCCCAATGCCTACAAAGGCACCCCTTTCGACGATAACACGCCCAGCAAGTTTGGCCCCGGGCGCTATGTGAACTCCATCTTCAATGATGTTCTCGTGCTCCACGATTGCCCCAGTATTGATGATGACGTCATTGCCAATTCTAGCATGCGCACAGATCATGGCACCCGGCGCAATCGTAACGTTGTCTCCAACGATTGCCGAGGGGGCAACGAAAGCTCTGGGGTGGATAGCATTGGCCAAGGGTATGGTTCGCGCACGAAGTTGTCTGGCTATGTCAAGCCTTGCCTGATTATCACCTATGGCCACTATCGCTGATAAGTCTTGGTATGCAGACAAAAGCATTGACACGCTAGCAATATCCCCCATAATCGGGAGCCCATCCATGGTCGAACCATGGAGGTCTGCATTGCTATCAAGAAAACCTAATGTAACAACATCTTTGCGCGAACGAAGAATATCTAGAACAACTCGTCCTTGCCCGCCAGCACCGTAGATTATGATTATCTTCGACATTGTCACGCCCCTCAGTAGGCTATCGTTTTCTGCTTGAAGCTACCTGTTAGTGGAATTGTTTCGAGTATTTCGGCGATCCTCTGCCCAGCTGTCCCATCTCCGTAAACATGTCGAACCTGTTTCAGAGAAGCTTTCACTTGCTCATCGTTGATCGCAAGAGAAAGCTTCCGTGCTATATCCGCACGATCATGATCAGCCTGCAAGACTGTGACTGGTTGTTCTCTCCCTTCTTGTCGAGTTCCAACATTGATCACAGGTGTACCCAAGAACGGCGCCTCAATAATCCCACTGCTGGAATTACCCACAAGTGCGCTAGACGTTTTCAGTAGGCTAAGATACTCGTGCCGAGGAAGGTTCTTGACAACTCTGAAATCTGTGGCTCGATACTCTTCAAGAAGATCAAACATCGAGTGGCTCCCAGGATCTGAGTTTGGACAAACGGCAACGACCTGTACGTCCAATGTGCAGACTGCTTCGAGAGTCTCCCTAAACTGTCGTTGAGCATCCCCCGGTTCAGTAGATATGGGATGTTGGAGTACAGTGACTATAGGCTTAGTCAAGTCGAGATTCAGCATATTAGCTACTTCTTCCTCGGCCATTAGCTGAATCTCAGCAATTTCGTCGAGTCCGGGAGCTCCCACTAAAAACACTCGATCAGGCGTTTCGCCCATCTTTAGAATCCGCTGGGCACTAACGCTGCTTGCAGCAAAATGGACATGGGCTAGTTTTGTGATCGCATGGCGCATCGCTTCATCCAGCCCACCCATAGACTTGTCCCCTCCATGAATATGGCACAGCAGGAGGTTCGAAAGCGAGGCTGCAGTAGCAGCGGAAAAAGCCTCAATTCTGTCTCCCAGAACCAAGACAATATCGCTCTCTAGCATCTCGAACGCTTGTGTCATACCAAGGATGCCGATCCCAACACTCCTAGCGGGATCCCAAGTCGAATCTGAATCGAGGAGCATCGGAACCTCAGCATCTATTCCAAAACCATCTTTTTCAATCTCCCTGACTGTAGACCCGTATTGCGGTGAGAGATGCATCCCTGTAACTAACGTCTGAAGAGAAAGACTGGGACTTGACTCTATCTTCCTCATCACAGTACGAAGTATGCCATACTCGGCCCTCGTTCCTGTGATGACACACACCCTTCTCAACTTAGTTGGCCTCCTCATATTTTTTGAGTAGAAATAACGCATATTCCATATCGAGAGGGTAATCTATATCGATTGAACGTGCCCAAGGCATGATATAGGGTACCAATTTCCCTTTCATGAAGCTACGAAATCGCCTCAGTGTTCGCGGCGTAGAAACGTACACAGCACCGTTCAAACGATAGAATTCCGGATAGTCTTGCCTCCGCGTCACACTGACATCACGCTCATCAATGAGAGGATGTAGGTAAGCCCCCTCCACCTTGAACATGTTATAGGGATGTTCCTCGCTCCGAACTACGCTAACGACTACATCTCCCCTACTAGAGAGGAACGTTGATACTGCTTCATCTATATCATCTGCACTCCGCAACGGACAAGTGGCTTGAAGTAATACGACGATATCCGGACAGTACCCACTATTGCATTCCAGTTCATCTAGAGCATGCAAGACAGCGTCAATAGTAGGAGTGGAATCCCGTGCCAATTCCTTAGGGCGCATGAATGGCACCTCTGCCCCTAGAGCCATACTGATATCAGCAATTTCCTTGTCATCTGTTGAGACAATTAACCTTGATATTGACTTGCAACTCCGCGCTGCTTCGATAGTATACGATATCAGCGGCTTTCCATTTAAAATAGCAATGTTCTTTCGTGGGATAGATTTCGATCCACCCCGTGCAGGAACTATTCCCAGAACTTCCATGCTATCCATTTAGGGTAAATCCCCCTCCCCATGCTCATTGCAAATCGCGTATTAACAGTTTGTGACCTGCTGGCAAACACGACCGGGCCTGCCTCCCAACAACCAGATTCATCTTACTCGGCGGTATCCCATCACCTGGCCTCAGATAGCAAAGCTTGTCCGCACTCAGAACCTCTCCCTCAAAGACAGCCATAGCGAGATGAATACTCTTACGAGCAGCTATTCTTGTATCTAACTCACTCCGATCTACCCGCTTTACTCCATCACCCAGTGCCCGTTCTACAACTCTGATTGAACTAACCAACGCCTCCAATTCGTATGGTTCTAGCGACATAGCGTGATCTGGACCTCTGTCCGATTTCTTTAGAGTGAAGTGCTTTTCGATGACTAAGGCACCCATTGCTACAGCTGCAATTGATATCTCAAGACCAACGGTGTGATCTGAGTAGCCAACCGGAACCGCAAAAGCTTGTCTAAGCGTATTCATAGCGCGTAGATTGACGTTCTCGGGACTAGCAGGGTAATTCGATGTGCAATGTAAAAGAACAATGTCTAAACGACCTACCGACCTCACTATGCGTAATGCGTCTTCCACTTCGCCGATGGTGGACATTCCAGAAGATAGGATTACAGGATATCCCTTTGAAGCCACATTCCTCAAGAATGGGTGATTTGTCAAATCACCGGAGGACACCTTAATGGCAGCTGGCTTCAAAGCAGCTACTAACTCCAGACTCTCCTCATCAAACGGTGTGCAAACAAAATCAATGCCACGATTCCGAGCATGATTTGCAAGGTCATAAAAGGCTTTCTCTGGAAGCTCACACTTCTCAAGCATTTCCATTTGGCTCTCTTCTGCGTCGGTCTTCTCAAGTTGGTATGTCGCCTTAGGAGCAGCCGAACTCGTCATTCGGTTAGCCCGGAAAGCTTGAAACTTGACGGCATCGGCCCCGGCATCAGCCGCAACATCGACTAGCTTCATGGCCTTATCAAGGTTCCCATCGTGATTGACTCCTGCTTCAGCAATGATATACACTTTCGGATTTGGAACTGCAACCGAAAGATATGTATCGTAGTATTCACCAAACTTGCTCATGATGAACCCAACCCCCTTCCCAAGGGATCTAACGGTCGGAATCCTCCATGGATCGCTGAATGACTGATGCCATAACCTCTAGAGGATTCTTATGAAGCGAAAAGACCTTTTCACTAACGTATCTTTTTATAGGCTCAATATCAGGGTAATTGCGCATGATCTGCACGACTTCATCAGCGTTGCTCGCAAAAGGTAACCCCAACTGTCGAAGAAAAGTAAACTGGTTCTCCATTCCCCCGGCGCACACTGCTATATCCTTTACCCCAAACGCTATGGCCTCGAGGTGGCTTGTGGACCCAACTGACAAATGGAATTCGGCGTGAGATAATAGTTCATACAGAGAACTTTGGTCGGCAATGACATCCACCACACCCGACGATAGTGCGTTGTGAAAGATGCTGCCTATCCTATCCATTTCCGCCGGATGTGGTTTGATCGTGACACGTTGTCCGGCCTTCCTTGCAACCTCCACTGCGAAATCTGACCAAAATTCACCAAGACCTGGCTGAGATGTGATGAGAATGGACTCACTCATGGCTCCGCTCGAATTCTGGTGTCCATGCAGGCTAAGCCATAGGTGAGGGTACCCCGCTGAGACAATCATGTCCTCTCTGATGTAAGGATTCGTCATCAGCAGATGCTTAAAATGGTCACCAAAGACTAAGATCTTGTGAGGAAAAGGTGAGTCTTCCAGAGTAGAGTCGTTTCGAATTCCGAACTGATAGCCCAAGCTCTGATCACTAATAAGACCATGCTGCAGTTCAAGCACTGGTATACCCAATTCCTTAGCCGCTATTTGTACCACCATATGAGAGGGGGAATAGCCACACTCCACCAATACTGTTTTTGGCCTGATTGCATCAATGGCAGCTCTAGCCAAAGGTATCGTAGCTCTGACGAACGCAGCTTCTCTAGATACCAAGCGGTCAGCCTCCCGAAACGAAAGCTCCACTCCGATGTCCCGGGCTATGTCTAGAAACTTATCACGGATCTCAACCTCAGCTCCTCGACACGAATACCGTGCTGCGAACCATCTTGCTAGGTTGCCACGGACCGCTATCCAATCCCCATAAAAGACTTTCGATGAATACGGTCGTGCGCTGTGGGGTCTCCTGTCTGGAAACTCCATAACTGCATAATCGCAATCTGAGACGAGAGAAAGAAAATCGAAAAACACATCAAAAGCCTGACCAGCTTCAGTAGTATGCCTTCTAGCAGAGGATGTAGACAACGCAAGTACTTCACTGGGGCGATAGGGGTGCAACAGCGCCTGTCCAAGAGCACCAAGTCCCCTACCTAGTGCCTGAATCGGTCTAAGCGAATCCGCAGTCTTCTCTAAATGGTCGATACCAGCCACCTGATTCTTGAGCAATGCATAGGCTCTAGGCCTGATAAGCCACCAAATCGGAATTTCCTGTTCCCGAATTGAAAACATGTCTGCAGCCCGTTCCAGCCTAACGAATTTGCTTAAGAGATCCATATTACCAATGCCCCTTTCAGCTGAGGCTCAAATGCGTACACGTTCTTGTAGCCGCCGCAATCAATCAAATCGAGAATAGTCTTAGTCTCTACTCGTTTCTCAAAAAGTCGCACGTTATTTCTGAGAAGAGATTGCATTCAATCAAGATCAGGAATCCAGTCGACCAGTGGGGTTATCATAGCCACATTGGAGCGTCGTCGTATTTATGGTAAATCGTAAAACTTGCCTCTAGCGCCTCTTAAGTGACCCATGATTTGCCTTCAAGATTACTGCGCCTGTAGTAAAGTACAAACAGAACATTATGCTTACATTTTTGATTGGATTCTGAAAAAATGCTGTTGATACTATTGTTAAGAGCAGAACAACTAAACTCTTGTCATACTTGATTCCTGCAGCAAAAATACCTATCAGTACTCCTAAATAGCTTGTAAACCCTATGATTCCTCCCTTCAACAGCAAATCAACATAATCATTATGCATAGAACCCAGTTCTAAAGACCGTCCACTTATGTGGGACTCAAATATAGGCACAACGTCAGTAGTTCTGTCAAAACCAGTTCCTATAATAGGGTTTTCCTTAATTACATCAAATGCGGCCGACCACCTTGCAACTCTTAAGTAAAAGGTTCTCTCCAAGGCAGAACCCTTCGACTGTTCCTTCACTTGCATTAAGCATACTGAAACTGGAATAAGTAAAACTAAAATCAGAATAAGCATCAGAGGCTTTTTCCGCCTCTTAATATTAAGATTAATTAAAATATTGACAGCAAAGGTAAGCAAAAATGTTGCTATAGCTACCCTTGACAAAGATATTAAGATTAATGATATTATCCACATATCTACTAGTCTACTGGATCTATCAATAAAGTACTGCCTAATCCAAAATACCAAAATAAGCAAAATTGAAAAATGGTTGGGGTACAAAGCTAGAACATTTCTAATACTAGGCATGCTGTACCTTATAGAACCTATCGGAACGGTATAATAACATATAACGAAAGTTGCATACAGGAGAACGACGACAAATACCATGTTGAAAACTTTAAAGAATTTCTCATGTTGAATGTTTAAGATAAATGGTATTTCGTATGAGAAACTAAGCATGAAGTAACCGATAAACGAAGCAACTCTACTTAAAGTCAATCCAAACTTGAAAGACGCCGTAAGAAAAATTAAGATAAAAACCAATCTCATTAACCAGAGTATTTTGGTAAACAATGAACGGCAGTAATTCCTATTTAAAAAGGCCACAGGGAGAAATATGAAGACCAATAACATCAATATATAAGATAAGCGAAAAGGATATCCCATTATTTCAATATCCAGAGGATAAGGAAATAGAATTAGTGCAGATATCGCAATATATATAACACTCATAAACATAACGCTTATCCCTCAAATTCAGACAGCTTACTATATGCTAAGTCAATCCTACTAGCTGCAAATGTCATCAGAGATGGATAATCTAAATCGCCAATTAAGACCTTTCTCTTGATTGCTCTCATACAAGACTGTTGTATACGCACCAAAAGCATTTTCTGTTTTCAACGCTATAGGCCTCATTGAAGTTTTTTTGCCTGGATATGAAGCTTGCTACGGCGTGGTAAGCCTTCAGCAATATCCTCGCTTTCCATTGAGACTGTACACCTAACGCAACGTACAAATCAATGAATTAATAGAGAACACTCCCAAGGGAAGGCTTAAGTGATTCACTCAATCTCTCTTTCAGGATGTGACAAACTAGTCTACTCTCTCTTCTGTAAATCCGCTGATAGTTTTTATCCCGTGTAAGTATTGAGCGTAATTACATAGATGTCTTAGATCTCCATAGAATTTATCAGGTTCTATAAAAGACATTCCATCATCGTCCTGACTAATTTGTTCTATTAGAAACTCCCTCAGACCTATACTAGTTGCTCGATCATGTTGACCTTTGCCGCGTTGTGCCATGAAATAGATTTTCTTTAGCAGTTCATAGAAATGGCCATTAATCCCATGCCCTTTAAGAAATCTGCTAATTCTATTCTCAATTCTTAACATTGGGGTTACCGTATAATTCATTCTATCTAATTCTTGATAATGGCAGTGAGAGAATATGGGTATATCAAGCGCAGTTTGATTCAATTTGTCAATTAACATCAACTGAAATCTCCCATCTTCTCTGAAACGAGCTGGGATATCAAATGGAAATTCATGTAGTTCTGGCAAACCAAATGTAGCTATCGAATACGTAAATTCATTCAACAAGTTAACCATTCTAGAAGTAGCATACCTCGCAGCAAGCCACCTGAACTCATCAAAGTTGTCATGATCAACCTCTTGAGAGCTTGTTAGTATACCATATAATTTGGAATACTGTTCGAATAAGGCTGTCAAATAGGATAGGAGTCTGTCATAATTCGGGTAAATCCTTTTTAGGAAAGGCTTAAGGCAATACTCTTCTACAAATTCTTCTATACTGAAGTTCTTTTGTGTACGCTCCTTTAGCCATTCCCTTAGCCTCAGATTTTCTCCAAAATAGCCACACTCCATAAACAAAGGATATGACGGTATTTTCCCTTCGTATTCCGCAAAGAAATTCGATGACGATCCATAGAGTGAGTAATAAAAGCCATACTTGTTGAAATACTTATCCCAATTATCTATGTCAAAATCTTCCTTTTGATGTCTCCAATTCATAATATGGCTGTCTACTCCAAACCTTCGTGCATATTCTAGAACAATCCTCATATCTTCTTTCTTTGTGTTTGTCAGTTCAGTATTACCAACACCATACATTAGGACATTAGGCGTGCAGCCCACTGCTGAAAATGCTGAAAACACCGTTCGCGTGTCCAGTCCGCCCGTCATATGAAGTCCAATGCTATTACCAAACGCACCAGCAATAACTCCAAAGTTTTTGATGACTAGTTCCGCATATTGATTTACGATGGCTTCTATCGGAGCGTCTTCCAGATTTTGTCTTTGCCTGTGATATGAAAGCGGTATGAGACTGAATTGATTTGTTTTCATATCAATTTTAATAAACTCATTGCCATACAACTGGTAAACATCTTTGAAAATAGACTGCTTACCAACCCGTTGGCAAAGTAACGACTCCTGAATAAGAGAAAACTCATCTACTTTGGGGTCCGTAAGTGAAAAACCTACATCTGCTAAAGAATTACTAATAAACCAGTAACCATTAATGCAATAGTAGTAGACATGTAACGTCTGATACTTGTCAACGAAACCATAGAGGTTTCCATTTTTCTTAAGTAAAATAAGATAATTGCCCATACACCATTTTCTTGCATCGGCAACATTGCCATTGAAATCATGATAAAGTTTCTTCAGGGCTGGTTTTCCTAATAGTGAATCATATATCAATGTCCCAGCGCTACCAATAAAATCGCCATTAGGAAAACGTAGGCAGTTCTCATTTTTGATCATCCGTTTCTGAAAAATGGCAACATAAGCTCTATTCAACTCTATATTCTCGTAATTCGTCAAACCATTTTGTGCAATTCTATTGACTTGCCTCTTGTAGGTATCAAAGTTATTAGAGCATATTATTCTCGCCATTTCTCTTAACCTTCCTTTCAAAATTAAGAACTGCAAGTTAAGGACATATATAAAGTGGCAGAGAGTTCACGTGTATGCCAAAGAGACTATGACCGGAATCAAGAGACAAATATTGGTTCACTTATCTGGAGACAGCATAGCTACATTCCAGCATTGAGCGCCCACAGCCAGGACGTACCGATGCACAAGTTTTCTGTTAATGAGCCAAGCATACCCATGCTGTATTGACTTCTCGTCTCACACGTTTTCACCCACACTTGCAATGACTTCGTAGATAATAATCCTCTAGTAATGTACATAATATACCTCTACACAACAGTGCTATGCTCCGGCTATGGAATTGAGCCCTCAATTCATAGTTGCCACACATTATTATGAGTCATTTCACGTTTGTGAGTCGCATTCCTCGTATCCAACACCGCCCTCGCCGACCGAACCACCAACTCATAATCCACACATGAATGCCCAGTTAGAATAACCACTAAATCTGCATCACTAACCTCCTGCGTAGTAAGATCACTTATAGAATCAAGTCTGATAGATTCCTTCTCTTCTTGTAGACCTTGATTCTGTAGCAGTATCTCTACGTTTGCTACATATGGATCATAATACTCTACCTCGCAGCCTTCCTTGATCAGGAGCTGGATGACCTTAAGAGCCGGCGACTCCCTCAAGTCTGGCAAGTCTGCCTTATACGCGACCCCTAGTACTAGAATCTTGGATCCTCGCAAGGATTTTTCTTGTAAACCCAATATCCGCTCTGCCTTCTGCACAACGAAGTACGGCATCGAAAGGTTGACTTCACCCGCTAACTCTATGAACCTAGTAGAAAAATCATATTCCCGTGCCTTCCATGCAAGGTAAAACGGATCCACTGGAATGCAATGGCCCCCTACTCCGGGCCCAGGATAGAACGGCTGGATACCAAAGGGTTTAGTAAACGCAGCATCAAGCATCTCCCAAACACT
>CZCA01002531.1_pt1 | contig 59229 bp, 54 predicted proteins | sample 591981 | NCBI WGS metagenome assembly CZCA01 (sample SAMEA3556810, study PRJEB10932) | anaerobic digester metagenome | reverse complement strand
CCGAGATCTACACTATCCTCTTCGTCGGCAGCGTCAGATGTGTATAAGAGACAGGAAATATAACCGTGCATATTCTTTAATTTTGTTTTGAGATACCGAAATTACTGAGGGGCTAGCGTTATCAGTTCCCATTAAATTACTTTCTACAGCTTCCTGACGACCATAAATCCAGCCCTTATCAATAATCCCCAAAGCGTTTTCAATATTAGTAAAATGATAAAAATATTTTGGCCACCATCTTATAGATGGTGGTAACGAAGACATTTGGTTTTTAATAATTTCATCATACTTCATATCATTTACCCTCAATGTACTGATAGCCTAGACCATCATTCAAACCTTTCTCATTGCTTGCAACTAAGATAGGCTGCAAATATTTAAGCTTTTTAAATATTTCCAACATAACATCAGAGTATTGAATGTACATTTCAGGGATTTTTTTAATATCAATTACACCTACATTTTTAATATAATCCCAAAAATCGCATAAATTAGATTCTTCAATTTCTATTGTATGACCGTTTTGAATTGTAATTTTATCATTATTCCACTCAACGTGCTTTGTTGTTCCATCAGAATAAATAATATCATTATTGTTTTTTAAGATTTCCTGCAATTCTTCTTTGAGTATATTGAAACTCATATCACGAGGCTTGCTATGAATCCAAGATGTAAACTTAGCATCTTCATGCTCTAAGGATTCAAGTTCATAGTTGTCCACGTAAATATATATAGTAATAGGCAATGGTTTTAAATATTTCTCCATAATAGGTCGCACAACATTCCAGTCAAGATTACCGTTTCCGCAACCTAATTTAGGAAAAGCAATAGACTCTATGCCTATCCGCTCATAATTCTCTACAAACTTTTTAAGACCGCTTTCAATATATTCTATCTTAGATGGATTTCTCCAGTGTTTCTTTGTCGGAAACATTAAAATCCATTTTTCAGTAGACTTCCATAAATAAAGTTTTCCTACATCAAGAAGATGCTTTTCACAAACATTTTGATAAGCCTCAAACATAGCAGGATATTTATTTTTAAATTGTAATGCAATTCCTTTACCCATAACTCCTACAGTATTAACTGTATTTACCTGCACTTGTGCAGGGCTAGATAAAAGATCGCCTTTTAGATAAGATAACATTCTAACGCCTCCTTGCTATGATTTATTATATTGTTATATTCATTGTAATATATTTGAACGATACATTGTTTTTCTCACAAAAGTTATGAATCATTTTTATTGTCATTTTATTTGGAATGGTTTTGCCATTCTCCCAACGATTAATCGTTGAAAAACTTACTTCAAGTTCATTAGCTAGTTCAGTTTGTGTAAGATTCAATGCTTTCCTTATATCTTTAATTGCATCAGAAAAGTTCATATTAACACCCGCTTTATTATTCTTATTATTAGTATAGCACATGCTATATTGATTTTCAAGATAAATACCTAAATTAACCTACCCTTCTTATTGTTATATCCAAACTTCAATTATATTCTTAACACGATGCGTTACTTTAAGGCATTTGGCATATTCCATTAATTTCGAAATGTTTTTCTTCGGGTCATTGACATAATTACGAATTGCCGTAGTAAAAACTTTTTTATCCATTCTATTCATGTTTCTTAATACATCACAAATTGTTCGCTCTTTATCATAAATTTGAACGGGGTAGTGGTCTATCATTACAGTTGTTACTCCGACTGACAATAATTCAGTGTCAATTTGATATGTTTTTATTTGTGGATAATCAATTTTCAGAAGTCGTCTTGAGATATTCTTATCAAAAGTTAAATACCATTCTAAAGGTTTATTTTCTATATACCCATAATAATGCAGAGCTGAATTCATACAAATAATTGAATGTGGAAAAAGATAATATATTATTCCTAGGGTACTTTTGTTATATTGATTTACCAAATAATAATAACCACGCTTTACTTTTTCGATTGTGCCGTTCTCCAGAAGCATTTGAATTTCTTTGTAAAAAATTTTATTATCCTTTAACTCTGCTGTACTCATTATTTCATTATGATTATCAAATATCTTTTCAATTTCATTTATGGAATGCATATTAACCTCCTGTAATATTAAAAAGCGCTTTTTATTACCATTATACATCTAAAAATTCAAATTGCAATTTTACTAAAACGCACATAAGTTTAACTTCATTGTACGGTTTAGAACACCGGTTTTTACACATATTGTAAATCTATAAAATTATAAAATCCATTCAGAAAATTGATATTTAGTGGATGCTACGGCGTATACGTTAATATTCTTTAAAATGTCGCTAACCTCAGTAATATAAGGCTTTTGAGCGCTTTTACTATTTGCATTTTCTTTCCATCTTTTCACCTTATCATAGGTTGAAAAACTATGTATCAACATACCGATAGAATTATGCTTGTCCCCATAAATCTTAATTTGGAACATTTCTGAGGCTCTTGTAGGTACAGAAGAACTAGCTCATCTGGAAATGGTTGGTGCCATTGTGTATCAGCTAACCAGAAACTTAACAATTGATGAGATAGAAAAGTCAGGATATGATAAATACTTTGTTGACCATACAACAGGTATATATCCTAGTTCAGCGGCAGGAGACCCATTTACAGCAGCGTATTTGCAAAGCAAGGGTGATCCAATAACAGATATACACGAAAATTTGGCAGCAGAACAAAAAGCCAGAACCACCTACGATAATATTCTTAGGTTCTGTGAGGACCCTGATGTTACAGACGCAATACGCTTTTTGCGTGCTAGAGAGGTTGTACATTATCAACGGTTTGGAGAGGGTCTGCGGATAATAACAGATAAGCTTGACGATAAAAATTTCTATGACTTTAATCCAGCATTTGATAAATGTGGTTGTGAAGGAGAAAAGAGTGGTAAAAAGGAGTTAAAAGCTGAATAAAAATAATAACAATATTTGTTATGTAAATGTATAAATAGCAAATAATGTGAGCATTAAAGTCAAAATCTAATATTTGATTATAAAATATTAGATATGTCGAAAATATAATAAGATAATTAGCAGTATGTGTTTTTCCATACTCTGATGATTTTAAAGCTTTTATCAGAAGGGTCGGCTATTGCGATTATGCTTTGCGGAAGGTTACCACCCCAGTTGTATTAAGTGAAATATGTTCATGGTAATAGATATGCAAAACCTATAGACTGCAAATAAAATCGCCACTTTGCGTTTGTAAAGTGGCGATAATGTATTTTTAACTAATGTATAGAAGGACATGGGCAACAAATATATTTTTATCTTTTTTCAGCGATAATTTACCGTTGTATTTTTTTGATATTTCATTAATGTTGTTGATACCAAATCCATGACAATAGGTATCTTTTTTACTGGTTATAATATGATTATTAATAATTGTACATTCATCAAATATGGGGTTTTTCACCGTTATTAATATTGTGCTAACTAGGTTAGATACATCAATAGTTATTTTTTTAGATAAAGAGCCTTTATCTTTTTTTACAGAATCAATAGCATTATCTATTAAATTTCCGAAAATTGTACATAATTCAATAGGCTGTAGGAAAGCATACTTTAGCGTGCCGTTAAATGAGATGCAGGTGTTATACTGTAACGCCGTTGCTTGCTTATCTGTTAGCAGGGCATTAACAATTTCATTGCCGGTATTAAATTTATAGCTTGGAACAGTGGTCAATAAATGCTCAGTGCCTAAATATTCAAGTATGCCCTTAGTATCCCCGTTTTGAGCCAGTGCAGTAATACATAGGTTATGATTGTGGAGGTCATGTCTGTATCGCTGGATTTCAGCATTGTGTTTATTTTGCTGTGCGTAATATTCGGTCTGTATTTGAAGCTGCTTGTTAATGCTCTCAAAATCATTTTTATATACAGTTTCAGAAATACTCTTAAAGACCAGAAAAAGACAAATAAGCACCATAACAATTATGGTGGCGGTCATTATTACCTGTAACTGCAAATTAAAAAGCGGTTTGACGGAAAGCTCGTTGGCTGTTATTCCCACTGACATTAAACAGAGCAAAGTCAATGCAGCAGAAAACATAAAACGAACAGATTTAGAAATATAAACTATGTAACCGTATAATTTAGAAAATATGTTATGATTTCGCAATAATATAATTATCCCCCAAAAGACAACTATAGAAACTAAATCAATAAAACCTATAAGAGTGTCGTTTAGAAAAAATTGACCTATTTTTTGTATTATACTTTGAAATATTGTAAGAATAATTAGATAATAATACGTTATACAAGCTATGGCTTTTCTGCTGTTTCTTTTATAAAAAAGTGGGACAAGAAACATATGAAAAATAAGTAATGCAATTAATACCATTTGGTATGACAATATATATGATGTTATTTCCAGAACAATAAATATTCCGCACATAATAAACAGCGGAAGCCTGCTGCATTGAGGGGTGCTGTATGTTGCGGAGGAAATTATATAGCCTCCTATATATGCTGAGAAAATTGTTAAAATGGTTGCTATAAATGCTAATGTATCCATGGAAAAAACTCCTAGCGGTAATGTTTAATATATGTAATGTGTCTATTGCTGAATAAGTCAGAATATGCTCTGCCAATATTTATTTTACTATGGTCACTCATGGTTAAAGTATTTTTTCCCTTGCACAAAATGTGTGAAAAATTCACAATATATGATTTATGAACCCTACAGAAAATATCCTCAGGTAATAGCTTTATAAAAGCTGATAGCGCTGTATTGCAGGTGTATATCCTATTTGACAGCACAACATTACAGCTGTTTCTAAAGCTTTCAACGTAGATAATATCCCAGGGATTTAAATAATAGGTAATGCACCTTTCCCTAATTTGTATTTTATTGGCAGGCTGTTCCTTCCTATATGTATCCAGTGCTTTGAAAAGTCCAGCCTCGTTTAGGGGTTTTGGAAAAAAACGATATGTGCCAACCTCAAAGGATTCTAATACAATTTCAGGGTAGCTGGTAATAAAAATGATGGTTATATTTTTATTGGTATCACGTATTTTATGACATATTGTTAGACCATCTGAGGTGGTCAGCTCATAATCCATAAAAACAATATCATATGGAAATGTGTAAGTGGCTTTTTCAAGCTCAGTTATTAGTTCTTCTCCACTTGAAAATTGGTCGCAGACAATATCTGTAAGCTGTTTTTCCTTTTGATATTTTACTAATAAAGACAACAGCTTTTCTCTAAAAAAACGCTCATCGTCACAAATAGCAATACGCATATTGCACCTACCAAATTATGTTTTTCGTCCTTCAAAACAGGTCGTTTGAATTGATTTTATAGAACTCACCCTTATTTTGATTTATCTATTGATTAACAAAAAACATAAAGGGGTGAGAACTATGAATTCATTTATAAAATGGATTTGGGGTTTCTTTTGTTAATCAAAAAATATAAGACAGAAAATATGGAGTATGCAGAAATGTATGCTCCATTATTTTTTGTAATTACTAAATACGATAGCTTGCATTTTCATTATATATTAAATATTGCTAATTTGCAAGTCGAATATGATTTATATAAAAATTATTATAAGCTCTATTAGGTGATAACCTGTTAATTATTAGGTTAATGGTGACCAAGAGTAATATTTACAATTGGGTTTGTACAATGGCTATCTTGTCAGCACCATTTCTGCACATTTTATGCCGTCAACAGCGGCAGATATTATTCCACCTGCGTATCCTGCACCCTCGCCACATGGATATAAGCCCTGTGTGTTTACCGATTGTAAATTATCATTTCTCAGTATGCGTATAGGGGAGGAGCTGCGTGTTTCCACGCCTGTCATTATGGCGTCATAATTTGCAAACCCACGCAATCTGTTATTCATCTGCATAATGCCCATTGATAAAGATTGGCTTATGTATTGTGGTAAACAATCATGCAGGTTGCTATAGGTGTATCCGGAGGTATAGCTAGGTGTTACGCTGCCAAGTCGGTTGGTTTTTACGTTGTTTAGAAAGTCACCAACACGCTGTATAGGTGCCTTGTAGCCACCGCCACCAGCTTCAAAGGCCTTTTTCTCTAGGCTGCGTTGTAATGCTACGCCTGCTAAAACGTCATCACTGGCAAAATCCTGTGGGCTGACACCCACCAACAAAGCACTGTTTGCGTTTGCTTTGTTACGGCTGAACTCGCTCATTCCGTTGGTAACCAGCATATTTTCTTCGCTGGCAGCGGCTACTACGGTGCCTCCTGGACACATACAGAAGGTATATACACCTCTGCCGTTGTTTAGGTGTATTGCCAGCTTGTAGTCAGCTGAACCCAGCTTGCCCTTTTGTGCAAAAGCTCCGTATTGGATACGGTCAATATTACTTTGTAAATGCTCTATGCGTACACCAACAGAAAAGGCTTTTTGCTCCATTATTATTCCGGCATTATTAATTATCTCAAAGGTATCTCTGGCACTGTGTCCAATTGCCAGTATTACGTTATTACTTTCAATTTTGCTAGATGAACCATTATGCTGTATTTGTATGCCAGTTATTTTGTTATCCTTTATATGTAAGCCGGTTAATGTGGTTTCAAACATTACTGTGCCGCCTAAGGCTATTATTTCATTACGAATATTCTTAACGGTATTTGGCAGCTTGTCTGTGCCAATGTGGGGTTTAGAATTGTATAAAATCTCCCGTGGCGCTCCATGATGGACAAACTCGGTTAGTACCTTTCTGGCTCTTTTATCCTTTGTACCTGTATTTAGCTTACCATCAGAAAAAGTTCCCGCACCGCCCTCGCCAAACTGCACGTTGGAGCTTGTGTTTAGCTTGCCTGTGTTCCAAAAGCTTTTTACGTCTTGACTGCGGTCATCTACGTTTTTACCACGCTCAATTATTATAGGGCTTGCTCCAGCCTGTGCCAGTATTAAGCCAGCGAATAGCCCAGCGGGACCAGCACCAACTATGATAGGGGAGGTGCTAAGCTTCTGTGCCTGTGGGGCATTGTATTCATATGGCACAGCGGTGGTAACCCTGTTGCTTTTACATTTAGCCATTATACTGTTTTCCTCTAAGCTGGACTCTACATCAACAACTGCTATAAAGTGTACATCGTTTTTGTGGCGGGCATCCACAGAGCGTTTAAAAAGCTCTGCACTTGTGATTGCCTTGGGTGGTATGTTCAATTCTTTGGATGCCATTTTTATTATTGTGCTGTCATTATAATCTACAGGTAGCTTTAAGCCCGATATTCTAATCATACTAAAATCCTCGTTTCCTTTTACAGCTTATTTTTGTTTGTTATAGCCTTGGCAATTGTAACACCGCTGATCCATGCCCAGTGCAGGTTATATCCGCCACACAGGCCATCTACGTCTACTACCTCACCACCAAAGTATAAGCCCTGATGATTAACAGCCTCCATAGTGTTAAAATTAATATCCTTTGCATCTACCCCTCCAGCCGTTACCTGTGCCGTATTAAAATCTGATACACACCTTGGGGTAAAGCTCCATTGCTTTAGGGTGTCTGCAATAGCCTTTATAGACCTGTCGTTCAAGCTGTATATTGGGATTTGCAGGTCAGAAATCCCACTTTCCTTTAACACGGCCATTGCTATTCTGTTTTGCAGTACACCTGTAAAAAGCTTGTCTGCTGTATGCTGTGACAATGCATTTTTTCGTGCTGATACCATACTGTACACGTGGCTGTAATCCATTGCGGGAAACAAATCTATTGTTATCCCAATCCTATTCCTTTTACTGCCATTAATTGTGTGGCTGGTGAAAAATTCGTTAACAAGGCGTGAAAGCTGAAATACACAAATACCAGATAAGATACCGTCACCAAATTGTATTTCGCCCTGTTCGCTTTTAACCCTTTTGCCGTCTGCTGTTAGGGCTACACTGCCCTGTACCCGTAAGCCCTTAATGGAACGCAATACATGGCTGTTAACCTTAACGGGTGCTAACGAGGGCATTAGGGAACGCAGGCTATACCCCAGCTGCTTTGCCAGCTGATATCCCATGCCGTCACCGCTTAGCTTTGGTGATGCTTTTCCTCCGCAGGCGATTACAATTTTTTTAGCATTAAATGTAATGCTATCGTTACATATGAGCTTGTACCCATTTTTATTGGGTATTATTTTGGTTACGCTACAGCTACAGTATTCTGTTACCCTGTGGTCTAGGTGTAAACGCATAATATCCAACACAGAGCTGCCGCTGTTACTATAGGGGTATATTCTGCCCTCATGGTCTGACACTGTCATAAGTCCCATTTTCTCAAAATATTCTTTTATATATTCACTGTTGTATTTGTTGAACAGCTGACAGGCACTGTCTCTACCGCTGCCATAATAAAATTTATTACTTAAGTTTTCGTTTGACAGGTTGCATCTGCCGTTTCCTGTAGCTAATAGCTTTTTTCCCACACGAGGGTTGCTCTCTATTATGACACAGCTGCCGTTAAAACCATTTTTGATTAGTGATACTCCACACATTAATCCGCAAGCACCACCACCTATTATGGCAACATCTGTGTTAAAGTTTTTTTCGTCCATAAAAATTACCTCAATCCAAAAATACGGGCAGCTAAGCTACCCGTATAATTAATAAGTATATTTTATTATCATTATTTAGGTGCGAAAACAGCACCTAAGGCACCAAATAAGCCAGCGCTGGCAGCTGCCATAATAATACCAGCCAATAAAACACCAAGCATAACAGCCAAAATACTAGATTTGAAATCCATATCTAGCAGGCTGGCGGCTAAGGCACCGGTCCATGCACCTGTACCAGGCAGAGGTATGCCAACAAATAGCAACAAAGCTAAGAACAAACCCTTACCTGCCTTTTGCTGTAGCTTTTTTCCACCCTTTTCACCTTTTTCTAAACAGAAGGTGAAAAATTTGCCTATAAACTTTTTGTCGCTGCCCCACACCAGAACCTTTCTGGCAAATAAATAGATAAATGGAACAGGTAGCATATTGCCTACGATGGCAATGATGTATGATGTCAATAACGGTAAGCCTACGGCCTGAGAATATGGGATAGCACCACGCAGCTCAATAAGGGGAACCATAGAAATCAAAAAAACAATTAGATACTGTATCATTATATACACCCTTCAAAATAAAATAAAAATTCATCTCAAGGTCAATGAGATGGATAACGATTTACATTATAACTGATTATTATATACTTTGGCAAGTAAAATCTAAGTAAACTACATAAGAATTATATATTCATTTGACTTTGGCGGATTATTTGTCTAATATTATATATACATTGATGAAACGGTAACTTTTTAGGAGGCTTTATGTGTTATATAGATAAGAATAAAATAATATCTGTTGCCAGTGTTATGTGGGCAATCGTAACACTGGCTTTTATTAGCTTTATCTTTAGCCGTTCCCTTACGCCTGCGGTGGTATCCTCACAAGAGAGCGGTACGGTTGTGAACTATGTTAACACCCTGCTAAGCTCAATAAATTTAAACAGCGGTGTTACAGATTTTATTGTGCGAAAATCAGCACATTTTATGGAGTTTTTTATTTTGGGCGTTCTGCTTACAAAAACGGTAGCCAGCTTTGTAAAAGAAATATGGCAAAGGCTTTTTCCAACGTTATTTTTTGCACTGCTTATACCTGTTATGGATGAAGCACTGCAATATTTTTCAGCAGGCAGAAGCTCCGAGGTAAAAGATGTACTGCTGGATTTTTTAGGGGCATTAACGGCAATTGCTTTAGTTAATATTATTTATTTTGTCAGTAAAAGATGTAAAAAAAGAAAGAAAGAAAAAGAGGTAAAAAATGTCAAATTCCACGTTACAAGCAAATAAAATGGGTTCAGAGCCTGTATTAAAATTAATTATTTCCATGTCCCTGCCTGCTATGTTTTCAATGATTATACAAGCGTTATATAACATTGTGGACAGTATATTCGTAGCACAGGTCAGCGAAAACGCATTGACCGCAGTTTCCCTAGCGTATCCTTTACAGATGCTGTTAATATCCTTTGCGGTTGGTACAGGCGTAGGTGTAAACTCCTTGGTTTCACGCAGATTAGGTGAGGGTCACCAAAAGGATGCCAACTCAGCGGCTGCTCACGGTATTATTTTAGGTGCTATTAATTGGGTTGTCTTTTTAATTTTAGGCTTTACAATTACTGGACCGTTCTTTAGCGCATATACAGATAATCCTGAAATTTATCAGATGGGTACACAATATCTTAGCTGTGTAATGATATTCTCATTTGGTATGTTTATAGAACTGGTTATTGAAAAAACCTTACAGGCAACAGGTAATATGATTTTTCCTATGTTCTTTATGCTGACGGGTGCAGTTACTAATATTATTTTAGACCCAATTTTTATATTTGGATTTGGCCCTGTACCGGCTATGGGTGTTTTAGGTGCTGCTATCGCAACAGTAATTGGTCAAATTTTCTCTATGATTTTCTCCATAGCTGTTTTAGTTTTGAAAAATCACGCCGTTAATGTTTCTTTTAAAAAGTTTAAGTTTTCCGGTAAGACTATTAAGAATATTTATTCAGTAGGTGTGCCAGCCATAGTTATGCAGTCCATAGGTTCGGTTATGCTGCTTGGCATGAACGCTATCTTAATCGGCTTTTCAACAACAGCGGTATCTGTTTTAGGCGTGTATTTTAAGCTGCAGTCCTTTGTGTTTATGCCTGTTTTTGGGCTGACACACGGTGTTATGCCTATTATGGGATATAACTATGGTGCTAGGAACAAAAAACGCCTGATGGAAGCGTTAAAATACGGCAGTATTATTGCCTTTATAATTATGGTGTTAGGTACGATTGCGTTCTGGCTGTTCCCTGAGCAATTAATGGGTATGTTTAATGCCAATGACGATATGGTTCAAATGGGTAAAACTGCATTGCGGGCTATTAGCCTGTGCTTTATCCCTGCTACTGTTGGCATTATGTTTATAACATTTTTCCAAGCAGTTGGTAAGGGCGCACGCAGCCTAATAATATCTGTGCTGCGACAGCTGGGGATTTTGCTGCCGGTAGCCTATATGTTATCATTTTGTGGGCTGGAATGGGTATGGTATGCCTTTCCTATTGCAGAGGTAGCAGCACTAATAACCGCTATTATACTGTTTGTCCACCTAATGAAAACAGATATAAAAAATTTGGAGGTCAGGTAGTATTTTTGTCTTTGCCTGTTCATACTATTACTATAACTAATTTATTAGGAAGTGATAATATGGACGACAACCGTTATGACAGCATTGAGTACGATGATAATTGGCAGAGTGTTACAACCATTACACCTGATTATGAGGATTATTCAGATGCCGAATATAGCGACAATGAATATGTAGGGAACAAATCCTATGAACAGGTTAACAAAAACAAAAATAAAAAGCACAGCAGGTCCCAGCTATTAATAAAAATACAGCTGTTTTTGTGTATTTTAACTGCGGTAACAGCCTTTGCGTTAAAATCCTACGGTGGTGAGCTTTATCAAAGGGCTAATCAATGGTACACACAGCAGATGGCATCATCACTTGTTATTGAGTTTCCACAAAGTACACAATAATGCAGCTGAAAATATTAAATTGCAGGGTACGCATTAGCTACCCTTTGATTGCGGCACTTACCCTTGTATTGGTAATAGATACAACGGGTATGTGCCTTTGTTGTTTGTTTGGAGCGGTGTGCCATGAGGCTGGACATCTGGTGGCCATGGCATTACAGCATACATCTGCCAAAAGTGTACAATTAAACCTGTTTGATATAAATATTCGAGATACATATAAAGGCTGTCGTGGTTATATAGGAGAGGCAGCGGTGCTTTTAGGCGGACCATTGGCAAACATGGTTTTTGGTGTTGTGTTTTTAATAATTTACAGCTGGTATGCTAATCCAATTTTACAGCTGCTGTGGTATAGCAATATAATACTAGGTGTGTTTAACCTGCTGCCTATAGAATCCTTAGACGGTGGCAACCTGCTGTATTTATTGTTACAGCGTAATTATTCGTTTCAGACCGCAAACAATATAGTAAGCATAATTTCCTTTTTATTTTTACTGCCTATGGGTACAATGGGCTTTTTAATTTTGCTAAAATCTCCTTATAATTTCACATTGCTGTTTACAAGCTTTTATTTAATGTGTATTATATTATTTAAACGCTGTAGATACAGTAGGAATTTGTAAATATAGCTGGTTATGATAACGGCTATGATGTATAATTAATTGTAGAGGCGATATGCCATTTGTATAAAAACGGAGGATTTTCATGATAAACAAGGATATGGAAAGATTGCTGTTAAAGGTTCAAAAGCCTGGCAGATATGTGGGCGGAGAGCTTAACAGTGTGGGAAAAAACAAATCAGAGGTTGACGTGCGTTTTGCCTTTTGTTTTCCTGATACCTATGAGGTAGGTATGTCTCATTTAGGTATGAAGATATTGTATAGCCAGTTTAACAGTGTGCCATATATTTGGTGTGAACGTGTTTTTGCACCTTGGATTGATATGGAAGATTTAATGCGTCAAAATAATATCCCCTTGTGTGCCTTGGAAAGTGGTGACAGCGTTAGGGATTTTGACTTTATTGGTTTTACCCTACAGTATGAGTTAAGCTACTCTAATATATTAAATATGTTAAGCCTAGGTGGTGTTCCCATAAAATCAGCAGACCGAAAGGATTTATTTAATATAGTAGTAGCTGGTGGCCCATGTGCCTGCAACCCAGAGCCTATTGCTGATTTTGTGGATTTGTTTTTTATTGGCGAGGGTGAGGACGTTGACCTAGAGGTCATAGAGCTTTACAGACAATGCCGTAAAAACAAGGAAAGCAAAGGGTCGTTTTTACGAAAAGCGGCACAAATACAGGGCGTATATGTGCCGTCACTGTATGAAATAACATATAATGATGATGGCACAGTTAATGCCATTACACCTAAGGATAATGCACCTATGCCTATTAAAAAACGTCTAGTAATGGATATGGATAATTCTTACTATCCTAATAATTTTGTGTTGCCAATGGTAGAGATTGTACACGATAGGGCAGTAGAGGAGATTTTCCGTGGCTGTATCCGTGGCTGTCGTTTTTGTCAGGCGGGCTTTTTATATAGACCAGTGCGTGAAAAATCTCCGGAGGTTATTGATAATCAGTGCCATACATTATGCCATAATACAGGCTATGACGAGGTTTCCTTGTCCTCATTAAGCTCTAGCGATTATTCTCAAATTGGCGCATTATTAGAAAAGCTAACAACGTGGTCAAAGGACGAAAGCGTTAGCCTGTCCTTACCGTCACTGCGTGTAGACGGCTTTAATGATGAGATATTGTCTAAAATCAAAACAGTGCGAAAAAGTGGTTTAACCTTTGCACCAGAGGCAGGCACACAGCGTATGCGTAACGTTATCAACAAAAACGTAGAGGAGCAGGAGCTGTTAGAAACCTGCACAACTGCATTTAACGGTGGCTGGACTACTGTTAAGCTGTATTTTATGATAGGCTTGCCAACGGAAACTATGGACGATGTAGAGGGCATAGCACATTTAGGACAAAAGGTTGTTGATGCATATTACAGCTGTGAAAATAAACCAAAGGGTAAAAGCGTTAGAGTAACTGTTAGTGCCTCTAGCTTTGTACCAAAGCCCTTCACACCATTTCAATGGGAGCCACAGGACACAACACAGCAAATTGTTGAAAAGCAGCAGCATATTAAAACAGCTATAACAACTAAAAAAATACAGTTTAACTATCACGATTCATCCACCAGCTTTTTAGAAGCAGTTTTCGCAAGGGGTGACAGACGTTTATCAGCGGTTCTGGAAAAGGCGTGTCATAAGGGCTTTCACTTTGACGGCTGGAACGACTGCTTCAGCTTAACAAAATGGTTGGAAATTTTTGACGAATGTGGTATAGATCCCAGCTTTTATGCCAACAGAAAACGTTCCTTTGATGAAACCCTGCCATGGGACCATATTGATTATGGTATTAAAAAGGAATTTCTAATAAACGAATGTAAAAAAGCTTATGAAAGCACCACAACACCTAACTGTCGTCAACAGTGCAGTAATTGTGGGGCAACACAGTGGAAAGGCGGAGTTTGCTATGAAAAGCGTTAGAGTGTGGTTTACAAAGGATAAGGAGGCACGGTATATATCACATCTTGACCTAAACAGAACTATGCTGCGTGCAATATCACACAGCAAAATTCCTGTGTGGCATACAGAGGGCTTTAACCCACATCCGTTTATAACCTTTGCGTTGCCATTGTCGCTGGGCTTTCGTGGTGTTAAGGAAACAATGGATATGAAGCTGGTTGAGGATATACCATATGATGAAATTATTGCAAAGCTAAATAACAGCCTGCCAATGGGGATACGAGTATATCAAGTAACCGAACCAGTTATGAAGCCGGGTGTAATAGCATATGGACTGTTTGATATAAAAATTAACTCAGCGGATGTACCAGTTGATACACTGTATAAGCTGACAAATAACCTATTTAATATGGATGAAATAATGGTGGAAAAAAAGTCCAAAAAGGGTATAAGAGAGGTAGACTTAAAAGAAAATTTCTGCAAATATACCATAACACAGGACACTGACAATGTTAATATACAAATTATTTTGCCAGCAGGCAGCACCACTAATGTTAATCCTAGCTTGATTGTAAAAGCTATAGGTGACATAAACAACATTGAGATTTACGCGGACATAACCAGATTAGACATTTATAATGGAGAGGTGAAATCCTTTGAGTAAGGAAAATCCTCGTTTTCCAATAGTTTTTATTGATGCGGATGAAACCCTACTGGATTTTTCAAAATCAGAAAAAACGGCACTGAAACAAACCTTGGAAAGCAACGGCTATTTATGGAGTGAGGATATAAACGCAGTATATATGCGTGAAAACCTGAAAATTTGGAAGCAGTACGAACAAAATCAAATTACCAGACAGCAGCTACAGACAGCACGTTTTAAAAACTTTTTTGCTGCTGTACATTTTGGTGAAAATGCAGATTTTTGCAAAATAAACTGTGAATATGTGGAAAACCTTTCACACTGTGGTTTTTTACTTGAGTGTGCATATGAACTGTGTCAACAGCTTTCAAAATATGTGAAAATCTTTATAACAACTAACGGCTTGAAAAAAGCACAGCATGGTAGGTTTGAGAAAAGTGGTTTAAACAAATTTATAGTTAAAAAATATATTTCCGAGGAAATGAATTGCCAAAAACCAAATGCTGAATACTTTGAGTACATTTTCAATGAACAACATATAACAGATAAAGGTCAGGTTATTGTGTTAGGTGACTCCCTAACATCTGATATGCAGGGTGGCAGAAACGCAGGTATTACTACCTGCTTATTTGACCCACAGGATATAACAGGGGATAACCCTTTGTGTGATTACAGGATAACAAGGCTTTCACAATTTTTTGATATTGTTTTATAAGCCGAAGACCCTTGAACAATTAAATATTACTTAATATATGAGTATTTTAGTTAGTAGTGTAAATACTAATGACAAAACATATAAAGGAGTAATATTTATGAAAAGTTCAAAGGTCTTTTCTGTTGCTGTTTCATTCATAATGTGTCTGTGTATATTATCAGGCTGTGGCTCTAATGTTAAAAAAGATGTTCCCCTTGATAATATTGTCAACAATATAAAGTCTGCCTATGGCGACGATTACTTGCCAAATAATGAAATGACAGAAGAAATGTTCAAATCGGAATTTGATTTAGATATGTCACAGGTGCTGGAGTACAAGGCTGAAATACCCTTGATAGGCACACATCCAGACAGGCTGGTAATTGTAAAAGCAACCAGCGGCAAAGGTGCGGATGTTGAGGAAAAATTAAATGCCGTTAAGGATAATAAAATAAAAGATACAATGCAATACCCAATGAATCAGGCTAAAATAAATTCTGCCAAGGTAGTGCGCAATGGTGATTATGTAGCGTTTATTATGTTAGGTGCAATCAACGATAACGTAGATGCTACTGATCAACAGGCAAAGCAGTTTGCAGATGAGCAAACACAAAAAGGCGTAAATGCCTTTGAAAATTCATTTAAGTAAATAATTAAACAATGTCATACTAATCTTTAACATGATGCCCAATAAGATTTGTGTCTTTCGTCATACAAGGCTGCTTATAATAGTCTTGTATGACATGGAAGTTAATAAAATGCTTGTGAATAATGGACGACTATCCATTTTTTATCTTTTAATTGCAAATTTATAGTATAATGTGTTCCTGATGCGTCGTATATACTGTTGCTGTCAAGTATTACCATTATGCCATATCCATATTCGATTACAGCATTTTGGTTATTTACACTTGTTTCAAAATTATATACTCTATGGCTTAGGCAATTTTTAACTTTATATTTACCTGCAAAGGTGTTATAATAATTCATTTCCATAAAATCAATTTCTGATACAATGTCTGCATATTTTCTGGTCCCACACCTTATAAGTCATAAGCTGATTTTGCCAGTTCGGCTGAAAGTGCATTATTTCTGTTTGCGTCTAACAGCTGTTCTGCTGTATAAGCGTAATATAGCTCTCCGTCTGTTTGGTGGGCAACTGACTGCAATATTTTGTTGTCGTATATGGCATATAAAAATTGCAATTCTTTAATTATTATGTAATAAATAAAATATACCATAATACATTAAAAAAATACAATAGTAAATAATATAATGTTGTCAATTAAGTCATTGCAATTTTAGCAATTTAAATTTTAACAGTATCTTTTATAGGCTCTATAATTAATGTTGAGGTAAGAAAAAATAGAGCTTATAAAAAAATATAAAGTTTGACATATTAAAACAAACGGCAGATTAGTGCTGCCCCTTGAATAGACTTTTTATTTGGGGATAACCCTAATTATTGACAAAAAGCCTAATCATTCATTATTGGTCGTAAGCGGGATGATAATAAATTTAGAGTAAGCTTTTTAATTGCAGGTAATATAAGTCCGTTAGGAGAGGTACCTATAATGTAGGGATATATAGGATTAGATGAGCCATATATTGTGTTATCGTCCCACCGTGTTATCTGCTGTCCTATTACAGAGAGCAGCACTGCACAGGGTATGTGTTTCAGAGCAACAGCTTAATTAACCGTAAATACCTGATTATTCATCGCCCTTAAGCTTAGCGAAAATCATATTAGCACACATATAAACATTGCCACCGCCTAATGTTAGTATTAAATCACCCTCTTGTGCGTTTTTACACACATAATCAGTTATTTGTTCAAAGGTTTTAAGGCAAGTACAGCCATCTATTTTTTCTGCTAAATCCTCGGAATATATGTTGTAGGTGTTGGTTTCACGCACTGGTAAAATTTCTGATAGTACAGCCTTATCAGGAATAGATAATGCCTTTGCAAAATCGTCTAACAGCATGGCGGTTCGGGAATAGGTATGTGGTTGAAACACCGCTACCACACGTTTAAACCCCATGCCCATAGCAGCATTTAATGTAGCTGTTAGTTCTGTTGGATGATGTGCAAAATCATCAGCTACGGTTATGCCGTTGACCTCTCCCAAAATTTCAAATCTTCTGTGTACGCCAGTAAATTTGTTAAGGTTCTCAGCCACGACTTTAGGTGCAGCACCTAGGTACAATGCGACAGTAGCAGCGGCTAAGGCGTTTAAAGCGTTATGCTTTCCAGGTACGCACAGATTAATATGTGCCAGCTTTTCACCTTTGTGCATTAAATCAAAGCTTTGTTTAACGCCACTCACCTGTAAATTTGTGCCGTAATAATCGTTGGCATCATTAAAACCGTAGTATAATTTATTTATGTTAACATCAGCAGTAGCCTCAATGCTGTTTTTATCATCTCCATTAATAACCAGCAGCTGTGTTGTTTGCTTGGAAAATTTGTTAAAGGATTTCTTAATGTTATCTAAGCTTTTAAAGTAATCCAAATGGTCAGCGTCAATGTTTAGAATAATAGAAATAGTAGGTGTCAGCTGTAGAAAGGTGTCAACATATTCACAGGCTTCACATACAATAATATCTGACTTTCCAACATGGCTGTTGCCACCAATAAATGGTAGCTTGCCACCAATAATAGCAGATGGATCAAAGCCACCACCAATAAGCACCTGTGACAGCATTGCCGTAGTAGTCGTTTTACCATGTGTGCCAGCTATGGCGATTGAGCGGTGGTAGTGCCTTGTAACAATACCCAGCATGATTGAACGCTCTAATGCTGGGATACCTAGCCTTTTGGCTTCTGCTAGCTCTGGGTTGCTGTCCTTTACAGCAGCGGTGTACACAACTAGCTGAGTGTTTGCCACGTTTTCTGCCTTATGTTCCATATATACAGGAATGCCGTACCCCTTGATTCGATCTAAGGTGTCAGATTCATTACAATCAGAACCTGTTAATTCAAATCCCTTAGACAGTAAAATTTCTGCTAGGGGACACATACCAGAACCACCGATACCAATAAAATGTATTCTTTTTATTTTATTTAAAATATTATCATATTGTGTATTTCTTTCCATAATAAGCACTTCCAATCTATATCTATTCTTCTTATTATATAACGAAATAGATTTAAAATAAATAGTTTTGGTAAAATAAATTCCTATTACAAGATAAAATATGCCTGAAGAATAAACACATATTTTATTAAGGATAAATATGTCAAAAAAATCACATAGTGTTTACTTTTTTTATAGAAAATGGTACTATATGTATAATAAATATGTTTAAATTAGGAGGTATTATTATGAGAAAAATTCTTAGCTTATTAATGGCATTATTGCTATTAACTACGACAGGGACATCTACAATTTTTGCAACAGCTACAGCGGACGAAGAAATAACATCCATGGTTACAAAAACGTTTGATAAAGGTGTTATGGAGGACGTTTCCTCTGCTTATCAGGGAACTGAGGTTGAGAAAAAAATAATAGACGGATTAGAAAATTATGATATCAGTATTGATATATCTGAATATGAAATACCAAAAACTGAATTTAGCAAGCTGATTTTCGAAGTATTTTACAATCATCCTGAGTTGTTTTATGTGAGTACCACAAATGTTAGATATTCAATGGACGCTACAGGGGCAGTAAATGTTTACTACCCTACATACACGGTGGAAAAGTCTGATTGCCCTGCTCGTATTGCTGAATTTAACAGCAATGTTAATGAAATTTTAAAGAGTGCAAATAACGTAAATGGAGATATAAACAAGGCATTAGTAATGCTTAGTAAGCTGACAGCAATATGCTCATATGATTTAACAGCTGAAAATTGTTATACTGCATATGGTTGTATAGTTGACAGAAAAGCTGTATGTCAAGGCTATGCAATGGCGTATAATTATTTGATGAAACAGCTGGGTATAGACAGTACGTTTGTAACAGGAACCTCCAAAGGTCAAAATCATGGGTGGAATATTATAAAAATAGGGGGTAAGTATTATCATGTAGATGTCACATGGTCAGACCCTATGTACAATACATTGTCAAGTGTTAGCTATGATTATTTCCTGTTAAGTGATTCTGAAATTTCCAGTAATCATGTTATCGACAGTGCAGAGCATACCTGCCCAGAGGCATACACAGGTGATAAGTTTTGGCAGCAAATAAATTCTACAATTGCCACTGAAAATGGCTTTATGTATTATTTTTCTGCTGACAAAAAATTATGTAAGAGGAACTCTGCAACAGGTGAAGTGTCATATATACCATATACCTCAGATACTTGGATGGTATGGGAAAACAGCTCGTATTCATGGGGTGACAATTATTATTCACCTATAGTAAAAGACAACACACTGTTTTACAATACGTCTAATAAAATATATAAAATAGATTTAAACACTATGCTTTCCTCTGTAGTTTACACCTTACCATCTAGCGAGGATGGTTACATATACGGTATTGATTTATTCGGATCAACTGTATCTGTAGAGGTTAGACAGTCACCTAATATGGATGATACTGCTCATACGTTAACAATGGATATTTCTAACTTTATGCCACAGGTACCAACACAGCCAACCACACAGCCTACATATGTTATTGGTGATGTGGATGGAGATAACAGATTAACCATTTCAGATGTTGTTAAGGTACAAAGACATTTAGCACGAATTTTATTATTAGATGATGATAAAAGGGTTGTAGCTGATGTTAATTATGATGGTGCTGTAAACTCCAAGGATGTAGTATTAATGCAGCAGTGTTTAGCAAAACTTATTAAACTATAGGCACAGCCTTTGTAAATTTTATTGTAATACAATTTACTATGTAAGCCTATACAGGTATCTTTTGGAATTAAAAAAATTTCTGGCAATAAAAAGCCGACCACCAATCATTAGATTATTAGTCTAATATTTGGTGGTCAGCTTCATTATAAAGAACTATTAGAATTTTGCCGATTGTGCTGAATATAGATTATATTAGCTTAATAGTATCGCCAACGTTAGGTGTATTTGGCAGCTTAGCTATGTATCTTTGAATTAGCACATAATCTACTAGTGTTATCTTATTATCTTTATTAGTATCTGCTAGGGTAAAGTTGTAGTCTGTTAATGATATTATCTTTGCTAGGTGCTGTTGAATAAGAATAACATCTAACATATTGATAGTATTATCCATATTAACATCACCAATGATACCTGTTAACTCTGTACCATCATAAGCTTCAATAAGTATTGTTTTGTTTGCTCCGCTGTTAAATGTTACCGTACCATCTGTAACCTTTGCAACAGAACCGTTGTATGCGTTTTTAACCAAGGAACCTTCATCAAATGCTGAGCCTAGGTGGATTGTTACATCCGTATTGGCGTCAGCCGCTAGGCAAGCTGCAACGGTATCCTGTACACCGTCTTTATCATATTGTCTGATAAATGCTGTACCGTTGGTGGTGTCAACAGCTGTGTTTGAACCTGCACCAACAGCGATATGGTTGTTACGGAAGGTACCAACTGTTTGCCAGTGGTCTTCTACTGTGGTATCAATAGCATCCCAATTCATATCACTTCTGAATGCGTGGTCACCAATAGTATAGTTCTTACCGTTTACTGAAACCTTTTGTACTGGTCTGTTAGTTTCATCACCATAGAATACCTGTATCTGACCGGGCATTAGCATTAATGCAGAGCCTTGATATATTAAATCTGTTCTGCATAGCTTATCATCATGAGAGGATATGTATGTTAGGAAGTTGCAATCCTCTTTTGTGTTAATAAAGTCAGCATATTTTTGATATGTAGCGTTAATGTTGGTTACGTTTGGTAAGCCTTTACCTCCACCATAAGCAAAGTTTATCATAGAGTCAAAGCCACCCTCGGTAAAATAATCATTATAGTTAAGGGTTTGTGTGGTATCCCAGTTTTCGCCAACCATCCAAAACTCGGTATCATCCAGTGCCTTGTCTTTGTTTTCAGCTTTCCATTCCTTTAAAGCCTTAACACATTCTGTTTTTAGTGCTTTCCATGATTCAAGCTCAACGTGCTTAGCTGTGTCACATCGGAAGCCGTCTACGCCGTAATCTCTAACCCATTGTGATAGCCAGTAAACTTGGTAATATCTGGTTGTACGTGGGTTACCTGTTTCCTCAAACCATTGGTTAAGCTCATCAGTTTTTTCCTTGAGAACGCCTTCCTTTGTCCATTTGGTTTTTAGTAGGGCAGGAATATCCACAGCCGTTTCTGACTCTGTTTTAAAATCAGGCAAATAGTCTAGGCAGGTTGTTAGGTTATCGCTGCCACCCGGTGTGTATCCTACAATACCAGCTCTAACCCAGTCAGAACCCCACCAGTTAGCCCAACTTGCCAAGGTACTGTTGTAATTAATTTTAGCATGATATGTTGGGTTAGTAATGTTTGCCCAATCATAATAAACGCTCTCCCAGCCTGATTTTAAAGTACCATAGCCGTACTCGTTCATATCATACATATTATTGTAGCCAGAGTGGTTCATAACAACGTCCAAAACAATACGCAGACCATATTCATGAGCGGTGTCAACCATTGTTTGGAACTCCTCTGGAGTACCAAAGTTAGCGTCAGTTTCAGAATAATCTAAAACATAGTAACCGTGATAAGCGTAGTGAGGAAAGCTTTTTTTGGAATCGCTTTCACCCTTGGTATCACCAACAGCATAACCATGGGACTGTTCGTATGGAGCAGAAATCCATAAAGCGTTAATGCCTAAATCGTTAAAATATCCATCCTTGATAGTTTGTGTAATGCCGGCAAAGTCACCACCATGGAACATTGCCACATCTGTGGTGTAGTCAGTTGCTACTGTTCCGTCAGCATTTAAACCTCGATTATAAGAGTGGTCGTTGCTAGTGTTACCGTTTTTAAAACGGTCTGTTAGTAGGAAATACACGGAAGCATTATCCCATGAGAAGTCTGATGCGGCTTTTTCTGTTGCTGTCGCAGTGCTGTCAGCAGTATCGGTAACGGCTTGAGCTGATAATGGCAATGCCAGAGTAGATACAGCCATGATGGCTGATATGGCGACAGCAATGATTTTCCTTGTTTTCTTCATTGGTAAGAACTCCTTTCAATATTTTGCAGTTATGTGACATTACGTCCTCATAATTATATCATAACTTTTTGTAAAAGTGTACCGTAAAATACAAAATATATGGTACTAAATTTGTAAATATTATATAGCATAATACATAAAATAGGACTATGTTTTTTATATAATTATTCCAAATGTTTTTTAGTTGATTTCAACTTTTGGCAATTTGATGTGAAATTATCAAAAAGAAATTTGCTAAAAACCCGTCTGCATAGTTTGCAGACGGGTTTTTAATACTGTATTAGCTTTTCAGCTTATCTCGATCAACTATTTGTTGATAATTCATAATCTCTTTATAGATACGTTCACAGTTGTTATGGTCACTGTGTTCGTAGAATTCATCTACACGTTCTACATATTGTGGTTTCATAACGCAGCCATTTTCCATGTAATCACACAACAGGTCTACCAGCTGTTCACCTTCAGTGCATATTTCGCCAAAGCCCATTGTTTCGTAGAAGAAACATCCGTCCTCATAATGAGCAGGCAGCTGTGATGGGTGAAAGTAAACCAGCGGCTTTTTCATATATGCAAAGTCAAACTGGACGCCTGAATAATCAGTAACCATTAGACTGGATTTTGTCAGAATATCTTCGTAGCTTAATGTGCCTACAGATGGAATAACCTCTACATATGGGTCAGGCACAAAGTCTGTAACCTGAGAGCTTAAAATAGGGTGTAGGAGGTATTTTATTTTATATCCATTACGTTTAGCTGTTTCTATAAGCTTTTGATTGTTTATCAAATCATTGTATATTTTATAATAGGTGGAGTGCTTAAATTCTGGGTTGTAGGTACGCTGTTCGCCTTCACTGGTTGTTACAGGCATAGCATTGTACATTCTCCATGTAGGTGACAGCAAGATTTGCTTTTGGTCCTTGTTAACCAAACCATCGTATCTACCAATACCTGTTAATTTTAGAATATTCATATTCTTGTAATTGTAGGCATGGTTGCTAAGGTTTGTTACCTCATGGTGAGAGCCTAAAAAGTACATACGTGTGTTGTCAACAATTCTTTGCTGTGCCATAGCACATTTTTGTACTGACAAGCCGTGCTGTAAGCACATAGAAGGAAAGTTGCACAGCCCTCTGATAAATCTGGATTTGTCCATGTTGTAGCCGTTAAATGGAAACACATTAGAGTTAGTTATCAGCACTATATCAGCATTTAAAAAGGCCAGACGGTGTTTCCAAGACCTGTTTTTTACAGGGTGCAGTCCGTCTTTTTTCATATGCCTATAGTCATATGTGTTGCCGTCAATAATGTAGTACCTTGTTACACCATCATTAAAGTCCTTGGTATAGCGATACAGATATTCACAGCTGTCACCGCCCTTGTACATTTTGTCATACATAAGCCATATCTTTTTGTTTTTAAAGTATGGGCGTGTTAACCAGTACATTATTCTTGTTATAAAGCCTCGTCTGCTGTGACGTAGAACCTGTGGTAAAAATTTCATCTCGCTGATAAATGTCTTTTTAGCAGTAGCCTGTTCTATTACTATTTCGCTGTCGTTTTCTAAATGGGCAATATACCTGTTAAAACGCCAGTAGGAATTTTTAGGAGTAATGCAAAACTTTGACCAGTGATGAATAAATGAAAGCTTCAATGGTACAATGGTTTGTCCAATCCTTGCAAAGAAGGCTATTGTTTGTGCAGATTTGGTTTCGTCCAACTCAAAGTCTAAATGGAAAGTGAATTTTTTGTATGCACTGATGCCGAAATACTTTGTTAATGAGTATCTGTCATTGTTTTTTAAAGGATATGTTTTGCCGTTTAATACAGCAAACAGGTCAAAAAAATCTGTGTCAAAAACTTCACGGAAGGAGCCGTCTATTGAAAGCTTGCCATCAAAAAAATCAATAACGTGCATAGCAGCTCTTTGGGAGGACATTTTTGTTATGAAAACATCCTCATAGTTTAAATATGCATCCTCCTTTGCCTGTACATAGCTAAGTGGCAGTGCCTTTGAAAGATCATATTTAACCTGCATAAGCATTTTAGCCGCTTCATCGCTGTAGGACAGCTGTTTATACTTATTTTTGTTTAATATATATATATCGTCTATGCGTTTTAATGCCTCACTGACAACATCAAAAAATTCGCTTAACTCCTGATGATCCATGTTCTTCTTATTTCTGTTGTTTAGGTTTGATAAGAACCTAGCCTGTATGGCAAAAATAATATAAAATTGTACAAAATTTGGTACAGTACCTTTGCTGTCACAGGTGTTGTCCATCAGCGGTAAAATAAATTCTTTAAAGGACTTTGTGTACCAATCCTTATAATTGGCAGGTAGGTAGTATAAAAAATCGTCCTCTTTGGGCATAAAGTAATTATACTCTGGATCAGCTACTGTAGCGTATTGTGGCTTAGCCTTTAAAAGCTGTAGCATAAACCCTTGTTCGCTCTCGTATTTTAATTCACAATTAAATGTGAATTGTGAAAAAATCTCAGCCCTAAACAACGCTTCAGTAACACTTAGCTGTATTAGTTCAGGTCTTATGCGAATGTCAATAATGCTGTTTTTATCAAAACGCTCAATGTTTAGCTTGTTCTCCTTTTTCTTAGGGAATGTAGGATTGATGCAAAAAGATTTAGCAACCACAAATGGTACTATAGGGTTAATTTGTAATGCCTGTGTACATGTTGCAAAATAGTCATTGCTTACAGTATCACCACAGTGCATAAAAGTAATAAAGCTACCCTTTGCCTGTTCTAAACCCAGCATATATGCTTGAGGTACGGTTTTAATGTTATGGCTGCTGATTATCTTGCATATGGACAACCCGTCAATAACCCTTCGGCTGGATCCTCCGTTTGTAGAATCTACTACTAAAACCTCAATCTCTGTAACATCAAAATGATGTGCATCACAAATTGAAGCCAGCGTTTTTCTAATTATGTCATTTTCTTCTAAATAAGGAATAATAACAGAAACTGTTGTACCCATATTTCCTCCGTAAAAAACATATTTCTTAAAATATCAATATCTAATGAATTATATCACATTACATTAAAAATTGCAAAATTATGTATATACAATACTAAGCTTTAATACACCAATATACAAGCTGTAGGGTAACCATTTTTATACTGGATGGTGTTCTTTTAAAGACCGTTCATTGTAATCGTTATCTGTTTTGTATAACAAAAAATAATCATTTTTATGAACAGTGTTATAAGAGCCTAGTATAAGGGTGAGCACCTTTTTATATTAGTTGTACCACACTTACCTTACATTATGTGTACATTAATATAAAAAATAGCACCAATTAAGCTTCTTATACTTAATGGTGCTATGGTGGATAAAAGCTATGAAATTTTGTAATCTATTAACCCTGTAAAGCCTTTTCAAAGCACTCTATTACATAATCTACATCATCATCTGTTAACAAGGTATGCAATGGCAGTGTCAGCTCATTTCTGTAGTGAGCAAAAGCATTAGGATAATCCTTAATGTCAAAGCCTAAACTTTTATATGCTGTCATCATTGGCAAAGGTTTAAAATGAACGTTACATACAACACCCATTTCAGCCATTTTTTTAATAACTAAATCTCGTTTATGCTCGTCCGCATTAGGAATTCTAGTCAAGTAAATATGACAGCTGGTTTTAAAATCAGGGTTAACGTGATGTAAATACCCAACGCCTAGCTTGTCCATGGCGGCGTCATATTTTTCAATAATTTCTAAACGACGACTTTGCAGTGCTTTATATCTTTTTAGCTGTACTAAGCCAATAGAAGCTAAGGTGTCAGTCATGTTGCACTTGTAGCCTGTACGCATTATGTCATATTCCCAACCATCAGCAGCATTTTTTTGGTAAGCGTCCTTGGATTGACCATGTAATGACATCAGCATAATTTGTTTATAGAAATCGTCATTGTCCAAGCCCTCTTTATCACGCCAGACTAAGGCACCGCCCTCAGCAGAGGTTACTGTCTTTACGGCGTGGAATGAGAAAGCCGTAAAATCAGCCGCTAAGCCACTAATGATACCGTTTTTACTAGAACCAAAGCCGTGGGCAGAGTCGGCTAAAATAATAATTCTGTTGAATAGCTCCTGTATAGGCGAGTTAGCTTTAAACAAGTTCTTTTTCTCATTGACTATTTTGTATAATTTATCGTAATCACACATTTTACCAGCAATATCAACAGGAATAATAACCTTTGTGCGTTGCGTTATGGCATCGGCTACCTTGTCATAATCTATCAAAAATGATTCAGGTGCTGTGTCCACGAATACAATTTTAGCACCAACGTGCTGAATAACAGCTGCTGTAGCTGTGTAGGTATAGGCTGTGGTAATTACCTCGTCACCCTCGCCAACACCTAACAGACGTAATGCTATTTCCAGTGAGGCTGTGCAGGAGCTTAATGCTGCTACCTTGGAACAGCCTATAAAATTGGCAATATCATCTTCAAATCGCTTTGTTTTAGGACCAGTTGTAATCCAACCTGAGCGTAAGGTGTCTACAACCTCGTCTATCTCCGCTTGTGTAATGTCAGGTGGAGAAAAAGGAATAGTTCTCATTTAAAGGCTCCTTTTAGTAAATAAATTATATATTTTAATTATGAAATAATTGCGGTTGGCTACCTTAACAGTTTAATTTTTATTTTATCACAGGCTACTTTTAATGTCAAACAAATATGGTATAATCAACACCATAAACGTCTAATTGTACATAAAAGGAGTAACAAATGTATTATTCTGCTAACCAGTATTACAAAAAGGTCTTTGGTGAAAAGGTTTATAAAATTTCGGTGAACGGACATATGACCTGTCCAAATCGTGATGGTACAAAGGGCTATGGAGGGTGCATATTTTGCAGCGCCAAGGGTTCGGGGGATTTTTGTGTGGAAAATATCTGTGATATAGATGAGCAGATAGCAGGTGCAATAACACTTGTTAACAAAAAGATTAAGACCAACAAATACATTGCATATTTTCAATCATTTACAAACACATATGCTCCTGTTGAATATTTAGAAAAAATTTTCACACAGGCAATTAATAATCCTCAAATTGTGGCATTGTCAATAGGTACACGTCCCGACTGCTTACCACCTGACGTAATAGACCTGTTGGATAAGCTAAATCATATAAAGCCAGTGTTTGTTGAATTAGGCTTACAGACAATACATGAAAAAACCGCCGAGTATATTCGCCGTGGTTATCAGCTGTCGGTGTACGATACAGCGGTTAGAAATTTAAAGGCTATAGGTATAAATGTTGTTGCTCATATGATAATAGGATTACCAAATGAAACCAAGGATATGATTTTACAAACGGTGGATTATATTGGTAACAGTGGGGCAGACGGTATAAAACTGCAATTATTGCATGTGCTGAAGGACACAGATTTGGCGGTTGATTATGCAAAGGGGCTGTTTAATGTGTTATCTATGGAGGAATACATAGACATACTGTGCGATTGTGTCCAGCACCTGCCACCACATATGGTTTTGCACCGTATAACCGGTGATGGTGCAAAGAATATTTTAATTGCACCACAGTGGAGCGGTAACAAAAAATTAGTTTTAAATGCTATTAATAAAGCTATGCTTCATAGAAACGTGGTACAGGGTAAGGCCTATATAAACCATCAGTAATAGTATAATAGTCTAAATTTGCTAAGCATATATTAAATATCTGTTTTAAGTACCACCTCACCGCTTTTTAATGATTTGGGTACATCTATGATGCGTTGGTTTTTTGAACCTTTAAAATGCAGCATTAAGCTTTTTTCCTCTAAAATAAACTTACCATCAACTAAAATATCAGTTTCCTTTAGCAAAGCCTTCCAATGTGGATGCTGGTCAAACCCCGCCAAAAGCTGTTCATAGGTGTAGCCAGTGTAGGTCATTATGTTTAAGCCCATAGAATGTGCCTTTTGTGCCAGTACAGCTAGGGCTTCAGGCTGCATAAATGGTTCACCCCCAGACAGGGTAACGCCTTGCAGCATTGGGTTTTCTTTTATGGCTGATATGATATTATCCACATTGCTGTCATACCCCCCCTTAGGGTCGTGGGTTTGAGGGTTTTGACAACCCTTACAGTGGTGAGGACACCCCTGTGTAAACACTGTTAATCTAATTCCAGGACCGTCTACAATAGACTCTCTGACAACACCTGCCAAACGTAGCTTGCACATATAATATACCTCGTAAACCTTTGTTTATTTTACTTTCTTTTCCATTAGATAAAAATCGCCTTTTCTAAAGTGGGCATTACCAACATTTTTGTAGCCCAATTGAGTGTATAGCTTATTGGCATAGGGGTTTTCTGTAAAAACGTCTAGCCTTATGGTTTCTATACCCTTAGCTTTTACAATATCCTCTGCCAATAACATGGTTTTTGTGCCAATACCCTTGTGCTGATATTTGGGATTAACACATAGTCTATGTACAATGTTAAAGGAGTGATTTTTATATTCCCATTGTGCATCAAAATATTGCGGGTCGAAAATTTTGTTTAGCACAAATACAGATACTATTTCATCCTTGAATTTAACAACATACATATCCCTATTAATTATATCCTGTACAATTAGTTCTCTGTTGGGATATTCGCTGTCCCATTGGTCAATTTTGTTTTTTTCCATTTCCTGTATGGCACTGTTAAATATATCTAAAATGGTTTGAAGCTCACACAGGGTAGCTTTTTCTGTTGTTAATTTTAAGCTCATAACAGGACTGCTCCTTACTTTATATTTATTGTTCTGAATAATATGACAAAATAAACTAATATAGTAGTTTATACTGCTGTTTACTATTATATATCTATTTCTATATAAATTAAAGACAAAATTTTCATGCACTACCTTTGAAATAAAAAACGGACACATTAACCCTATGAACTGGTGTTGTGTCCGTCCTTATTAGACGACAATGTCGTCCATAATATATTTGTTATTAAAGCTGTTCCATTTCTGTTGTTAGCTCGTGCTTTACTCTGTCACGCACCTCAGCCGCTTTGGCGTTGTTAAAACGGTCTACAGTACCTACTAAATATCCTGTAATACGTCTAATACGTTCAAAACCCTCGTTACCATCGTGTTCAGCACGTCCACATTGTGGACAGGTGTCACCGATAATGCCTGTGTAGCCACAGCATGGGTCACGGTCAACGGGATGGTTAACAGAGCCATATCCAATACCGCTTTCCTTCATACAGCGTATAACCTGTTCAAATGCATCCAGATTTTCTGTTGGGTCACCGTCCAGCTCTACATATGATATGTGACCACCATTTGTCAGTGCATGATAAGGTGCTTCTATCTTAATCTTTTCATAGGCTGAAATATTGTAATAAACAGGAACGTGGAAGGAGTTTGTGTAATATTCTCTGTCTGTAACTCCAGAAATTTTACCGAAGCGTTCAGCATCTAAACGTACAAATCTGCCAGACAAGCCCTCGGCAGGCGTTGCAATTAGTGAGAAATTTAAACCATACTTTTCTGTTGCCTCGTCCATACGCTTCCTCATATAGCCAACAATTTCTAAGCCTAGGTTTTGTGACTCCTTGCTTTCACCGTGGTGTGCACCAACCAGTGCTTTTAAGCATTCAGCCAACCCAATAAAGCCTAGTGTTAAGGTACCGTGCTTTAACACCTCACGAACCTCATCATTAGGGCTAAGCTTTTCAGAGTCTATCCATACACCTTGTCCCATTAGGAATGGGTAGTTGCGTACTAGCTTTTGTGCCTGTAGTTCAAATCTGTCCAGCAGCTGTTCGATGACTAAATCTACCTGTCGGTCTAATTGCTCATAGAAAAAGTCTATATTGCCATTGCTTAAAATAGCTAAACGAGGAAGGTTTACAGATGTAAAGCTAAGGTTACCTCTGCTGTTTACTATTTCTCTGGTTGGGTCATAGTGGTTAGCAGCTACTCTTGTACGACAGCCCATGTATGCAATTTCTGTTTCTGGCCGACCAGCCTTGTAGTATTGTAGATTAAATGGGGCATCAATAAATGAGAAGTTAGGGAACAGACGTTTTGCACTTACTTTGCAGGCCAGCTTAAATAAATCATAGTTTGGATCACCTAAATTGTAGTTAACACCATCCTTTACCTTGAATATATGGATGGGGAAGATAGGTGTTTCACCATTTCCTAAGCCAGCCTCAGTAGCTAATAAAACATTTTTAATAGCCATCCTGCCCTCTGGTGTTGTATCAGTACCGTAATTTATTGAGCTAAATGGTATTTGAGCACCAGCCCTTGAGTGCATGGTGTTAAGGTTGTGTACAAAGGCTTCCATTGCCTGATAAACAGCCCTGTCGGTTTCCTTGTTGGCATGATTGTATGCAAAACGCTGTATTTTACCAGCAGGCTTTTCGCCGTATGCTTCGGTTAAAAGGGCTAGCTCTGCCTTCATATATATTTCGCCGTCCTCTAACTTAGGTACAGCATTACTTTGTTCCTCTGCTTTGTCAGCTAACGCTATTACACTTTCTGCGGCAGCTTCATCAATAACAAGCTCTGTAGCACGAGCCAAATTTTGTCTGTAAATACGGCGGTATGTTTTGGCAACACCTTTTGCCATGCCATAGTCAAAGTTAGGAATACTTTGTCCGCCGTGCTGGTCATTTTGGTTGGACTGTATTGCTATACAAGCAAGTGCAGAGTAGGAGGCTATATCATTTGGTTCACGTAAAAAGCCGTGACCGGTAGAAAAACCACCCTTAAACAGCTTTTCAATATCAATTTGGCAGCAGGTTGTTGTTAATGTTAAAAAGTCCAGGTCGTGTATATGAATATCGCCACGACGATGGGCGGCAGCGTGTTTAGGATTAAGTATGTACATTTCATAAAACTGCTTTGCACCCTCTGAACCGTATTTTAACATTGTACCCATGGCTGTGTCCCCGTCAATGTTTGCGTTTTCACGTTTTATATCATTATCCTTTGCAGATTTAAAGGTCAAGTCCTCATAAATCTTCATTAGACGGGTGTTCATTTCACGTACCCTTGTACGCTCTGCACGGTATAGGATATATTCCTTTGATGTGCGGGCGTGACCGTTTTCTATTAACACCTTTTCAACAGTATCCTGTACATGCTCAACGGTAGGTGTAAAGTTACCCTCGTCCTCTAAATATTGTTGAACCTTCTGTGCTAAAATTTCAGCGGCTTCATAGTCGTTGCCACCAATGGCGTTTGCTGCTCGAAAAATAGCTTCGGCTATTTTTGTAATATCAAATTCGACCTTCCGACCGTCACGTTTTACTATTGTTGCTATCATTACTCAATATCCTCCTGTCAATATTTGCTCTATATACATCTGTTAAAACACTATATGTTGTGTTTGTGTGATTAGCGTGCTTGATTAGTATATGATATACAGACAATATAGTCAATGGTTAATGTGACGGTTTTTTAGGTTTATTTTGTTGATAATCATTAAAAAATATTTATTTGATTTATAAGAATTAAAACAATCCATAGACATGATTGCGTCCTATGGCACAATATATTGTATTTGTAAGAAAACAGGTTTTTCGACAAAATTTGCAATTTTCCCATGGGAATGGGAAAATCCCATACTGCTTAATTTTAAATAATCCACTCATGGGATACCACTAGATATAGTTTATAATTACATAGGAAATTACTTACTGTTTATTTTGCACTTTATATACAGCGGAATTTTTAAAAAATTACAAAATTGTAATTTTTACAATGTGCTAAAAGTATTTTTTAAAAATCAAATCTGTTTTCTTTATTTAGTTGACGTAAAACCGCCAAGGTAATATAATAATTATTTAGGATATTATGGATTATTTTAGCCTTTTTATATATGGGTGTTAACTGAAGGGAGCATAAAAGCTTTGGAGGATTATGGGTTTATTAAAAGAACTTGGGCAGAAATAAATATGGATGCGGTGAAGCATAATTTTAACTCAATAAAAAATTGTATATCAAAGGATAGTATGATGTGCTGTGTTGTAAAGGCAGATGCCTATGGTCATGGTGCGGTACAGCTTTCACGAATGTATGAACAGCTAGGCGCAGACTGGTTTGCTGTTTCTAATATAGAGGAGGCTCTACAGCTTAGGAATAATGGCATTACAAAGCCTATGCTTATTTTAGGCTATACTCCTGAGAATATGGCAAAGGTATTGTATGATAATAACATTTCTCAGGCAGTGTACTCTTTGGATTATGCTAAGGCATTGTCAGAGGATGCTGTTAAAAACAATGTTAAGGTTAATATACACCTAAAGCTGGACACGGGTATGTCACGCATTGGATTAATGTGTCAAAGCGTAGACAGCGACAACATATCATTACCTATTGCATATGATATTTGCACCATGCCCAACCTTATACCTCAAGGAGTGTTTACACATTTTGCTGTATCGGACGAGGCAGAGGAGGGCAAGGCCTTTACCATGGCACAATATGAGAACTTTACCTATACCATTAATAGGCTGCAGGAAAAGGGCATACATTTTACGGTGCGTCATTGTGCTAACAGCGGTGCTATAATTGATTATCCCCATATGCATATGGATATGGTAAGAGCGGGTATAATACTATATGGCTTGTCACCATCTGGAAAATTAAAGAATAGGTTGAAGCTGCAGCCAGCTATGGAGCTGAAATCCGTTGTGTCCCATGTTAAGGATATTCCAAGGGGTACAACCGTCAGCTATGGCAGAACCTTTAAAGCAGATAAGACCATGAAAATTGCAACTGTACCAATAGGCTATGCAGATGGTTATGTCAGAACAATCGCCGAAAACGGCGGTATGCAAATCCATGGAAAGCGTGGGAAGATAATCGGAAGAATATGTATGGATCAAACCATGGTGGATATAACAAATATTGATGATGTAAAACGTGGGGATTGTGTAACTGTATTCGGAGGTAAGGTAGGTAATGCACCCTCGGCAGATGACATAGCACAGTGGAGCGGTACAATCAACTATGAGGTTACCTGTTTAGTGGGTAAGCGTGTAGCCAGAGTATATTTGGAAAACGGCAGGGTTGTTGGAACTACTACACTTTTATAAAACATATTACGCATATTACTTGGTCGGCAATTAATACACAATAAGGCAAAATGAAAGGATACAAACATTATGAAGCTTCTTGTTTTAGACGGAAACAGTATATTAAACAGAGCCTACTATGGCATTAAATTGCTGACTACTAAGGATGGACAATACACAAACGGAATATATGGCTTTTTAACTACCTTTGAAAAGGTAAAGGAGCTTATTAAGCCTGACTATGTAGCCATAGCATTTGATTTAAAAAAGCCAACCTTTAGGCACAAAATGTACGAAGCTTACAAGGGTCAGCGTAAGGGTATGCCTGAGGAATTAGCACAGCAGATGCCTGTTTTAAAGGAACTGCTGAAATTGTTAGGCTACAAAATTGTTGTTTGTCAGGGCTATGAGGCTGACGATATATTAGGTACACTGGCAAAAGCCTGTGAAGAAACAGGTAATGAATGTGTTCTGGCAACAGGTGACAGGGACAGCCTACAGCTGGTATCGCCATCAGTAACGGTACGGCTGACGGTTACAAAGATGGGCAGGCCAGAGGCAACCCTGTATGACGAAGTACAAATAATGGAAACCTATGGTGTTAAACCAAAACAGCTAATAGATATAAAGGCTATACAGGGTGATACGTCAGACAATATACCAGGGGTTAAGGGTATAGGTCAAAAGGGTGCTGCTGACCTTATACAACGCTTTGGAAATTTAGATTATATCTATGATAATATAGATACCATAGATGTAAAACCAGGAATAAGAAAAAAACTGATAGAGGACAAGGAAAGTGCTTTTTTAAGCCGTAAGCTAGGTGAGATTTACACTGATGTACCAATCGAAAAAGATTTACAAGCCTATACACCACAGCCAGCAGATACTAATGGTGCAGTACGCTTAATGGCAAAGCTGGAGTTTTTCTCATTAATTGAAAAGATGGGCTTGCGTAATGACGCTGTAATTACCAATGAGGTAACACAGGAGGATGCTGTAGAAAAACCTGTGGAAACAATTGATACTAAACAGCTGGCTGATATGGTAAACAAAAACGATAGAGCTGTTTTTATAGGTGTATATGATAATAAGGAAATAAAGGAAATAGCCTTTGATATTGGTAATAAAATCGTATTATGCAATAACATGGATAAAAAAACAGCACAGGCTATTTTTGAGAATGATAAGACGGAAAAAATCACTCACAATATTAAGCCGTTGTTTGCTGTTTTAGATAAGATGGGAGTGGGCTTACAGGGAAAGACCTTTGACAGCGTGTTAGGTGCGTATTTGTTAAATCCATCTGCATCTGGCTATGATGTTAAGCGTTTATCAGAGGAATACAATGTAGCCGCCACTAATGTAGACAGCGACAATCAAGCTGTAAAGGCTGTTGCCCTAATGGATAATTTAACAACAATATTAAAGGCGAAGATAAAGGAATACAACCAAACAAATTTGCTGCATAATATTGAAATACCATTGGCTCAAGTATTAGCATATATGGAAAACACAGGCTTTATGGTGGACAGACAGGGAATACGGGATTATGGTGAAAAGCTACAAGGTCGAATTGTAGAAATACAGCAAAGCATATACACAGCAGTTGGCTATGAATTTAATATTAATTCACCAAAACAGCTAGGAGTGGCGTTGTTTGAAAAGCTGCAGCTGCCCGTTATAAAAAAGACAAAAAGTGGATATTCTACAGGTGCTGAAATTCTGGAAAAGCTTATTGATGTCCATCCATCTATACCAATGATATTAGAATATAGAAAACTGGCAAAGCTGAAATCTACCTATTGTGATGGATTATTAAAGGTAATAGGTGATGACGGCAGAATACACAGCAGCTTTAATCAAACAGAAACCCGTACAGGCAGAATAAGCTCTACTGAGCCAAACCTACAAAATATTCCTGTACGCACAGATCTAGGCCGTGAGCTAAGAAGATTTTTCGTGGCTAAGGAGGGCTGTGTACTGGTAGATGCTGACTACTCACAAATAGAGCTTCGGGTTTTAGCACATATAGCTAAGGATGAGGTTATGACGCAGGCATTTAAGGATAATAATGACATTCATGCCATTACAGCATCACAGGTGTTTAATATGCCACTTAATATGGTAACACCTATTATGCGTAGCCGTGCAAAGGCGGTAAACTTTGGCATTGTATATGGTATAGGTGCGTTTTCGTTGTCAAAGGATATTGATGTAACACGCAAAGAGGCTGACAATTATATAAAAGCATATCTGTCACATTACAGCGGTGTAGATGAGTATATGAAAAATATAGCAGAAAAGGCAAGGGAGGACGGCTATGTAGAAACTATGTTTAATAGAAGAAGATACCTGCCAGAGCTTAACTCGTCTAACCACAACCTGCGTTCCTTTGGCGAACGTGTGGCTAGAAATATGCCAATTCAAGGAACAGCAGCTGATATAATAAAAATAGCCATGATAAGGGTTAGCAACCGATTGAAAAAGGAACAGCTGGAGTCACAGCTAATATTGCAGGTGCATGATGAATTAATAGTAGAAGCGCCACAGCATGAGGCTATGCGTGTGGCTATGATTTTGCAAGAGGAAATGGAAAATGCAGTTACTCTAGATGTACCGCTATTAGCAGAGGCATCTATAGGAAAAAACTGGTACGATGCCAAGGGATAATTAATATAAGGACGGTGAAAAAACTGTGTGGAAACAGCTAAAGGCTTTTATAGAATATATGGAGCAGGCAATAAGCAAGCCTGTTCCAGACGATGAAAAGATAAAATTAAAGGAAGAGCTATTAGTTAAAATAAACTTCTTTCAGCATGAGCGAATAGTCCATTTACTGGTTATGATGTTGTTTGCTATATGCACCATAATCACTATTATGGGATTTGTTGCCTTTCAAAGCTTAGGCGTCGCACTGCTTTTTGTGCTGTTAATGTGCTTGTTAATACCGTACATAGTTCATTACTACCATTTAGAGAATGGTGTGCAGAAGCTATACACATTTTATGATAAACTAAAATAAAATTTAGAGGTGAACAGATGTTTCATGTTGCATTAATTGGTATGGGTATTACCTTTGGAATTGTAATTATATGTGCCATGTATGGTGCATTGATTTTGTTATCAAACCTATTATCTATATTACTAACAATTTTTAAGGATAATGCTAAAAACAGAAAGGTGTTAATGACAGTTTTAAGCGTGGCTTTTTGCGTGCTTATTACCTTGTCCGTTTTTTGGGAGAATTATTTGTTAGGAATTATTGCTATAGCTTGTCTGGTGGCATTACTAACAGTATTTTTGTGGAGATTTAAAAACAGTCGGCGAACAATTAGAATAGTAAGCTCTGTAGGTATGGTCTTAGGCATAGTGCTTATTTTACCACTTATAATATCGGTAATAGGTGTGGTGGGCTTATGTGCAATATCCACTGTTTTGGGTAATTAAGGTAATAGCCTGATATAATACATATTTATAAAAATTAAGTATAAATACCATTTCAGTTAAAGGAGAAACCAATATTGAATATATTGTTTGTGTGTACAGGCAATACCTGTAGAAGTCCTATGGCGGAGGGCTTATTTAAAAAAATTAGCGATAATAGCAAGCTGAAATTTACGGTTGACAGTGCAGGTCTAACAGCCATAGACGGTGATGCTGTTTCGCCAAACGCCGTACTGGCGTGTATTGGGTATGACGTGGATATAGCTAGCCACAAAGCAAAGGATATACGAAACGTTCATATTGAAAATGTGGACTTATTTGTTGTAATGACAATGGAGCATGCTAGGGCTTTAATGGATAGGAATGTGCCACAAAACAAGATATATGTTTTAAATGTTCCAGATCCATTTGGAGGTAATGCTGTATTGTATAAGGATTGTTGCGAAAAAATACATTCACAGCTTTTAGTATTAATTGAACTGATTGAATGTAATAATAAGTAAAATCAATATCCTACAATAGTGGGGGTAAGGTATAAAATGGATATTAAATTTGTTCCAATGAATAAAGACCATATTTCAGATATAGCACGAATAGAAAAGGACAGCTTTTCAAAGCCATGGTCAGAGCAAGCCATCCAAGAGGAGTTAACCAACAACACAGCTATGTTTTTTGTGGCAGAGGTTGACAAGACGGCAGTAGGATATATAGGTGTACACGTTGTATGTGATGAGGGTTACATAGCTAACATGGCTGTTGCACCAGAGTACAGAAACCGTGGCATAGGTAAACAGCTGCTTGAAATGTTCATAGGCATATCCTTAGGTATGAAGTTGAGTTTTATATCATTGGAGGTGCGGCCATCAAATAAGGTTGCAGTTGATATGTACAAAAAATTGGGCTTTAAGGTAATGGGCAGACGAAAGGGCTTTTACACTCAGCCAAAGGAAGATGCCTATATTATGACGCTGAAATTTAACGAATGACAATATATTAAGGGGAAAATCCATATGAGAATTTTATCAATAGAAAGCTCCTGTGATGAAACAGCCTGTGCAGTAGTGGCAGATGGCAGATATGTGCTGTCATCTGTTGTAGCGTCTCAGGTAGAGGAGCACAAGCTTTATGGAGGTGTAGTGCCAGAGATAGCCTCTCGCCGTCATGCAGAGGCAATAGTAGGGGTAACCAAGCAGGCATTAGACGATGCAGGTATGACAATTAAGGATATTGATGCTATAGCCGTTACATATGCACCAGGTTTAATTGGTGCTTTATTAGTAGGGGTTAATTTTGCTAAGGGTTTAAGTGCAGCTAATAACATTCCTTTAATACCTACACACCATTTAAGGTCACATATTGCTGCCAATTACATTGCACATCCAGAGCTGAAGCCACCATTTTTGTGCTTGGTGGTTAGTGGCGGTCATAGCCATATTGTAAAGGTAGACGACTATACAAAAATGAAAATTATTGGTAAAACCCGTGACGATGCCGCAGGTGAAGCCTTTGATAAGGCGGCACGCACAATGGGAATGTCATATCCAGGTGGGATACATTTGGACAAGGCTGCAGAGGGTGGTAACGAAAACGCATTTAAGCTTCCACACCCAGTGGTTGCTAATGCACCATATGATTTTAGCTTTTCAGGACTAAAAACTGCAATAATTAATTTAATACACAATGCTTCACAAAAGGGTGATACCTTACCTGTTGCAGATCTGTCGGCATCGTTTAGAAAAGCTGTAGTTGATTGTTTAGTAACAAACTTTATGAAGGCTGCTAAGGACACAGACAGTAAAACATTAGTAATAGCTGGTGGCGTATCTGCAAATTCTTTGTTGAGAAGTCGTTTACAGGCAGAATGTGACAAAAACGGATACGCTCTTTATATGCCACCAAAGGATTTGTGCGGTGACAACGGTGCTATGGTAGGTGCACAGGGCTATTATGAGTACATGAGCGGTAATGTAGCAGGTGCAGAGCTTAACGCTTGTGCTACCATGTCTATCGAAAAATAGTCTGTAATTTTGAATTTATTAACAGCTTTTATCATATAATAACCATTGTCTGTAAAAGCAATATTGTTCAGACAATAGGCATAAAATAGAATTTGATAATAGAGATTTAATTTTTCTATGCAATAAAATTATGCTGAACTTGCATATTTAAAAGTAAATCTACGGGTTTGTTCTTTTATGGAATAATAAGTGCAAGAAAGTTGATTGCACTATTCAAATTGTAATAAATTTTTTTTGAATTTGACAATAAATTAACAGTTTATACATTGATAATTTTCGACAACTGTATTATAATAATTATCAATGTTGTTAATACAGCAATTTTTATACCCAAAATGGGTGAAAGGGGATATATACAAATGACAAGTAACAAGTCTGTTCTTTCTTGGATTGAAGAAATGAAAGAACTTTTAACACCTGACAGTGTAGTATGGATTGATGGTTCTGAGGAACAGCTTAACGCACTGCGTGCAGAGGCTTGCTCAACAGGCGAGATTATTAAGCTGAATGAGGAGAAATTACCTGGTTGTTATCTTCACAAGACAGCTGTAAACGATGTTGCCCGTGTAGAGGACAGAACATTTATCTGTGCTAGAAATGAAAAGGATGCAGGTCCTACAAACCATTGGAAAGACCCACAGGAAGCATACAAAATGCTTTTTGATATTGCTAAAGGCAGCTATAAGGGTCGTACAATGTACATTATTCCTTATTCAATGGGTCCAATCGGTTCTCCATTGTCACAAATCGGCTTTGAGGTTACTGATTCTATTTATGTTGTACTAAATATGGCTATTATGACACGTATTGGTGCTAAAGTAGTTGAACAGCTGGGCGACAGCACAGACTGGATTAAGGGCTTGCACTCAAGATGTGACATTGACGCTGAGAAAAGATATATCTGTCATTTCCCAGAGGATAACTACATTATCTCTGTTAACTCTGGTTACGGCGGAAACGTTCTATTGGGTAAAAAATGCTTTGCTCTTAGAATTGCTTCCTACCTAGGTAAAAACAACCAGTGGATGGCAGAGCATATGCTTATCCTTGGTATCCAAAAGCCAGACGGTGACATTAAATATGTTACAGCTGCTTTCCCATCTGCTTGTGGTAAAACAAACCTAGCTATGCTAATTCCACCAGAGGGTTATCAAAAGAAGGGCTATAAGGTTTGGACTGTTGGTGATGATATTGCTTGGATGCGTAAGGGTCCAGACGGCAGACTATGGGCTATTAACCCAGAAAACGGTTTCTTTGGCGTTGCTCCTGGTACTAACGTAAAATCTAACCCTAACGCCCTAGCTTCTACAAAGCAGGGTACAATCTTTACAAATGTTGTTCATAACCTAGAGGACAACACAGTTTGGTGGGAAGGTCTAGATAAGAACCCTCCTGCAAATGCAGAAAACTGGAAGGGTCAGCCTTGGAATGGTCAGACATCTGACGAAAAGGGCGCTCATCCAAACAGCAGATTTACTGCTCCTGCAAAGAACTGCCCATGCATCAGCTCTGAATTTGACAGCATTACAGGTGTTCCTGTATCTGCTATTATCTTTGGTGGCCGTCGTGCACAAACAACTCCACTAGTTTACCAGTCCAGAGATTGGAACAACGGTGTATTTGTTGGCTCTATTATGGCTTCTGAAACAACAGCCGCTGCTACTGGTGCTGTTGGTGTTGTTCGTCGTGACCCAATGGCTATGCTGCCATTCTGTGGTTATCATATGGGTGACTACTTCAAGCATTGGTTTGAAATGGGCGAGCTGCTAGGCGACAAGGCTCCAAAAATCTTTAACGTTAACTGGTTTAGACTAGACGACGAGGGTAACTTCCTATGGCCTGGCTTTGGTGATAACTTCCGTGTTCTTGAGTGGATTATCAACCGTTGTGAGGATAAGGCAGATGCTAACGAAACAGCTATCGGTTATGTTCCTAATGCTGATGATATTAACCTAGAAGGCTTAGATATGGACAAAAAGGTTCTAGAGGACATTTTGGCTGTTGATAATGCTAAATGGTCAAAAGAGGCAGAGGGCATCGCAGAGTTCTACAAGAAGTTTGGTGACAGACTACCTAAGGAGCTTGCTGATCAGCTAGATGGTCTAAATAAAAGACTTGCAAAATAATATTATCCCCTAATATATATTATTTATTTTATGACAAATAATAAAAACCGTATTGCAGTAGCTGTAATACGGTTTTTTTATTTTGTTTTATTTGAAATTTAAGAAATAAATTCGCCAACTACCTTGTTTACCAGCGAGCCGTCAGCCTTGCTCTTTACCTTTGGCATTAAATTTTTCATAATTATGCCTTTTTCCCTAATAGTAGGGTTATCAATATTCAAAGACTCTATAACAGCCTTAACAATAGCTTTGATTTCATTTTCATCCATTTGTTTAGGTGCAAATTCTGAATATATGGATATACGCAGCCTGCATTCTTCCATCATTTCCTCTTTATCAGCGGGCAAGCTTTCAAGGGTTTCCTGTGCTTGCTTTATTTCACGTAAAATAATTGTGTTTTCTTCTTCTACAGTTAGGTCAGCTCTTTTATCTATAAATTTAGCCTTTAGTGCGGATAGCAACATCGAAAGTGCATCCTTACGAGGTTTGTTCTTGTCCTTCATAGCCTGCATCATGGCACTTCTTACTTCATCAATTTTTGACATATAGTTATCCTTCTTTCTTTAGTATTGTCATTTATAATAATAAACCTTTACAGGAAAATTGCAATACTATATTTTGCTGAATTATAAAAAATAGTTGAATAATATATTTGGCATATACACGCTTTTACTTAACTCAAATAAAATTTTGTTATACAGTAAAATTGGGTAACAGCTTTATGGTGTCTTAACATCCCAAAACTAAGTCCTGTTAGCTGTAAATATAAAAAATCAGAAAAATGTGTACATACTGTGTTATAATATTATTATATATCTACGCTCAACAGGAGCGGTACACTGTATGTGGAGAGGAATGTTTAATAATGAAAACAGAAAATTTATCAATGCTATGTGATTTTTACGAATTTACTATGTCAGCAGGATATTATAAAAATGGATTTTATAAGAAAAATGCTTATTTTGATGTGTTCTATAGAACTGTACCAGATGGCGGTGGCTTTGCAATAGCAGCTGGTTTGGAACAGCTTATTGACTATATAGAAAATATTCATTTTTCACAAGATGATATAGAATATTTACGTTCTAAAAAGCTGTTTGACCAGAATTTTTTACAGTATCTTTCTAGCTTTAAATTTACTGGTGATATATATGCAGTTCCAGAGGGTACTCCTGTTTTTCCTGGTGAACCTATCGTAACGGTGAAGGCACCTGTCATAGAGGCACAGATAATTGAAACCTTTACGTTGCTGACGATTAATCACCAATCATTAATTGCTACCAAGGCTAACAGGATAGCACGTTCAGCACAAGGTAGGGCAGTGCTGGAGTTTGGTTCACGCAGAGCACAGGGCGTAGATGCGGCAGTTATAGGTGCAAGGGCAGCATACATTGGTGGCTGTGCTGGAACTGCCTGTGCGTTAACTGACGAATTGTACAATGTCCCAGCTGGTGGTACAATGGCACACTCGTGGGTGCAAATGTTTGACAGCGAATACGAAGCGTTCAAAACATATTGTGAACAGTACCCAAATAATACGGTGCTATTGGTAGATACCTACAATACTCTAAAAAGCGGTGTACCAAATGCAATAAAGGCATTTAAGGAGGTTTTACTGCCACGTGGGATACAGTCCTTTGGCATACGTTTAGACTCAGGGGATATTTCATATCTGTCAAAACGAGCAAGGACAATGCTGGATAAGGCTGGGTTGACACAATGCCATATTGTAGCATCTAATGCACTGGACGAATATTTAATACGTGACTTAATGATGCAGGGTGCAAAAATAGATACCTTTGGCGTAGGGGAAAGGCTGATAACAGCACAAAGCTCCCCTGTGTTTGGAGGAGTATATAAGCTGGCGGCGGTTGAGGGTGAAAATGGTGTAATAATACCTAAAATTAAGGTTAGCGAAAATACTGCAAAAATTACAAATCCACATTTTAAAAAAGTGTACAGATTATATGATAATGAAAGTGTTAAAGCCTTTGCGGACCAGATATGTGTTTATGATGAGGATATTGATGACAGTAAGCCTTTGACGATTTTTGACCAGCAGGCTACTTGGAAGCGAAAAACTATTACAAATTTTACAGCGAAGGAGCTGTTGCAGCCAATTTTTAAAAATGGAAATAAAGTATATAATAGTCCTTCAATAGAGGAAATTAAGAAATATTGTAATCAACAAATAAATTTACAGTGGGACGAGGTAAAACGTTTTGAAAATCCTCATACCTACTATGTGGATTTGTCACAAAAGCTGTGGGATATTAAGCACAGCTTACTGGAACAGTGTAAGGATAATTAATAAGAATATTTATAGGGGAGTAAATATTATGAAAACGTATTTTGTCAGGGCTACAAAATATGATGTGTATAAGCTGATTGAAATACACAATAAAGCGTTTTATGAGGATTATATAAAATATGGGGAATGCCCTGGGTACAATCGTACCTATGCTTCTATGTATAAATCCGTAACACAGTTATTTGCCTACATCATAATGTGTGGCAATCAGCCTGTAGGGGATATTATATTTAGAGATAATCACGATGGTGGCTTTTATATTGGCAGCTTATGCATTATACCAAAATACCAAGGTATGGGCTTAGGAACAAAAGCCTTGCAGTTCGTTTTTGAGGAGTATTCAAATGTAAAGAAATGGACATTAAAAACGCCCATGGATAAACAACGTAACCTTCGCTTTTATGAAAGCTGTGGTTTTAAAATTACTGGTCATTTTATGGATGGTAATGTAAAAGTGGCAATGCTGGAAAACAGCAGCCTATAGCTTGTCTGCTGTTATGTTATATTTTAGTATAATAAACGGTTATTTAGGATTATGCTATGATAAGTATAAAAATACCGACCTCCATTTGTTAGATTTTTTGATCTAACTTTTTGGGGTCGGTACATAAAGTTTGCCATTTTTAGTCTTTCCCAATGGATTACTAAAAGTTAAGCTGTCAGTTATTCATAGGATAACACAACCTGTATAGTGCGTTGGTTTTCGTTTGTAATCATGGATACGCTGTTGCCTAATGTTACACCACTAATTTCACTGTTTACCTCATAGACATAATCGAAAAATTTATAAGGAGATTCATAAAACAGCTGTTGAACAGTGCTGTTAAAATCCAGACTGTTATCTAGCCTTATATATAAGTTTTTTTCACCGTTTTGTGCGGCGTTGTATAGGGCAGCTGTTATTATGGTTTCAGTTTTATCATTAAAGCCATAAAACGTTGCACCCTTTACATTATAAAAGTTGTCTGTCATTGATGTGCATTGTGGTGTATCTAAATTAAAAAACTCGGTGTCAGTTGTGTTTGCATTACAAATTTCTTCATCAGTCATTTGGGTGTAGTTAGTAGATATATAATGGTCGCTTTTTATAGTTTTTTCATCTACATTAAAGTAGTTGTACACAACATACTCGTCATTATCATCCCATGTGGCATCTAAGTGATACCACTCATTGTCAATGTTAACAATGTTCCACTTGTGCAGCTCGTCGTTGCTTCTGCCATTTACAGTTATGCTTTCTATGCCCACACAGCTTAGCAGATACTGCATTGCTTTTGCATAGCCCTCGCATACAGCACTGTTGTTAATAAATACTCCATAGACTGAAAAAGCCGCTTTATCAGCATCAAAGGTTTTTACATCTTCTGCGTAAACGCAGTTATTTACTATTATATCGTGTATATATAGCTCTCGGTCAAACTGGTTTAGGTCAGCAGGTACATGAGCAAGTATATTGTTGATAGCGTTGTCTAACGCCTTTATGCCACTTGTGACATCCTGTGGACTGTATTCCGAGTACATCTGTATAGCTGTACCGTTGTTGTCGCTGTAATATCCAAATAAATTAGCCAACCAAAATACCTGTGGGTGGTCACAAGCGAAAGCCTCCATTACAACTCGAATATCGCTTTCTGACAGCGTTGTACCATCTAAATATAGTTTTGGAAAATTATATTTTTGATTTTCATTGGTTTCGTCAGACACAGAGTATATGTTTTCAGATAAATCATCATAAAGCTCCCGCTGTCCGTTGGTTTGTAGGGCGTTGTAGCCATAATTTAGCTTAATTTTTTCATAATAGGCTGTCTTATGTTCCTGGTTTTCTTGTAATGCACTGTAATTTTTGTTGTCATTTATTACCCCGGATGCTGTATTAGGGCTTTTATCGGAGCTTATGCTGTCGGCAAGGGACTTTACAGCGTCACCAATAGCAGAAGGGTCACAGCCTGTACAGCCTAAAACCATGGTTAAGCACAGAAGAATGCTTAAAGTTAATTTTGTAATTTTTTTCACACAATCACCTAACAATACTGTATTTTTTATTATTATAAGCACAATAATATTATTGTATGTATTTTCTAAATGAGATTATAGCACAGACACACCAAATCTACAACTGTTCCTTTAATTATAAGGGGAAAATAATAAAAAAATATATATTAAGCATGAAATTTAACACTAAAAAAAATATCATTTTTTCATAATTTTATGGCATATGTGATATTGGTTATTATCCCTTGACAAAACACCATTAAAATTGTAAAATTTAGTTTAAATTATAAGAATTAATAGGTATTAAGTAATTGAACATATAGCAATGATATATTGTCTATAGGAAAAGGAGAAAACCTTGAATACAGAAGTTTTTGAAACCTACGAATCAGAAGTTCGTTCTTATTGCAGACATTTTCCCACAGTTTTCACTAAAGCCAAGGGTGCACAGATGTTTGATGAAAATGGTGAAGCATACATTGATTTTTTCTGTGGTGCTGGTGCGGTGAACTATGGTCATAATAACGATTATATTAAGCCAAAGCTAGTTGAATATTTAATGTCAGATGGAATTATACATGCACTGGATATGTACACAGTGCCAAAAAGAGAGTTTATCGACTGTTTAGAGCAACGTGTGCTAAAGCCTAGAAATCTTGACTATAAGGTAATGTTTCCAGGTCCTACAGGTACCAACGCTATTGAGGCTGCGTTAAAGCTTGCTAGAAAAGCAAAGGGCAGAAGTCAGGTGTTTGCTTTAATGGGTTGTTTTCATGGTATGACGTTAGGTGCGTTAGCCCTAACAACAGATAAGGGCGCCAGAAAAGGTGCAGGCGTAAAGCTGAATGATGTTACACATATTCCTGCTCCGTATATGTACCCAGACCTAGATACCATAAAATACATGGAAAACCTTATTACTGATGACCATTCAGGAGCTGAGCTGCCAGCAGCCTTGGTGATTGAAACGGTACAGGCAGAGGGTGGCATATGGCCTTTCCAGACTGAATGGTTACAGGCGGTTCGTAAGTTCTGTACAGACAATGACATTTTACTAATTGTGGATGATATACAGGTAGGCTGTGCTAGAACTGGCACATATTTTTCCTTTGAACGTGCAGGCATTGTTCCTGATATTGTTGTGTTGTCAAAATCAATAGGCGGTTATGGCTTGCCATTGGCTATTGTTTTGGCAAAGCCAGAGATTGACTGCTTTACACCTGGTGAGCATAACGGAACCTTCCGTGGTAACCAAATGGCATTTGTAGCAGCTAAGGCTGGTTTAGAATATATGCTTGACAATAAGGTGGAGGAACAATCTCACAATAAAGGTGAGATTATAAAAGGCTTTATTGAAAAAGAAATCTTGCCATTGGACAACAGACTTAAGATGCGTGGCATTGGTATGGTTTGGGGCATTGAGTTTGAGGACGTGGACTACACATTAAGCGAAAAGGTTACAGAAAAAGCTTTTGAGCATAACCTAATAATTGAGTGTGCCGGCAGAAAAAATTCTGTTGTTAAGATTATGCCTCCACTTATTATTGAAGAAGAATTGCTGTTAGATGGTTTAAATAGATTAAAAGAAGCTATCGAAGAATGTTTAGCTGAGCATAAATAAATTTTCAGATAAATTGTCTGATAGGTTAAAGATTTTTTAGGCGGGGTTTACTCCGCCTAATTTTGTGTTAAATATAGGGTTTAAAAGGGGTAATATAATGAATATTGGGTATATAACAAGGGTACTTGGCGGAGCAAAGCTTAAAAATCTTAATAAGGTCATTAAGGATGTTCACAAAAAGACAGGAAAAAACAGTGTTGGACTTTTCTTTGATATTATAGGCTGCACCTTTAAATATGGGGCAGGCTATAACGACTACAACATATTTGAATTTTATAACATGAAAGCGGCACAGCGTAAAACGTATTTAACCAGAATGAAAAACAAAAAGCTTGTTACAATGCTTAATGACCAGCGTTATTCCCATATTTTTGATGAGAAAAATTTATTTGATGAAAAGTTCAAGGATTTTATGGGCAGAGAAATAATTGATATTGCCAAGCTTAACTATGAAAAATTTGAAAAGTTCCTAGATGGTAAGGAGAGCTTTTTTGCTAAGCCATATATTGGTGAAAGCGGTAAGGGAATAGAGAAAATTAATGTTTCAGATTTCAAGTCTACGCAAGAATTATTTGAATACATTATGGACAAGGATAAAAATTTTGGTGTTATAGAGGAGCTTATTATACAGCACCCACAGGCGGCAGAAATTTATCCTAATTCACTAAACTGCTTGCGTGTAGTTACATTAGTTAATAACGGTAAACCGCATATATTGTACTCTGTTTTTAAAATGGGTAACAATGGTGGATTTGTGGATAATCTAGAAAACGGTGGTCTAGCCTGTCACTTTGATTTAGACAAGGGGGAAATTATAGGTCAAGGACATACATCTGCATTGGTCAATTTTGATGCACACCCAGCAACAGGTGTAAAGTTTGTAGGCTACAAATTACCATTTATGAAGGAAGTTAAGGATATGGTAAAGAAGGCCGCAATGATATATCCAGAGTTTCGATATGTTGGTTGGGATGTATGCTTAACGCCTAATGGTCCGGCAATAGTAGAGGGTAACGACTATCCAGCGTATGATTTTCCTCAGCTACCAGACCCTGACAAGCAGCGTATAGGCTTGTTACCAAAAATCGAAAGTTATGGTATAAAACTATAAATAAAATTTGTAATCATTGGACACGGTTTTTTCCGTGTCCTTTTTAAATCTATTTATTTATACTACGGCAGAAATATGATATAATGAATTATCTAAAAAAATAACATTGTAAAACATTCTAAAATAAACAATACAAAGGATTTGTGAAACTGTGAGTTTGAAAAAAAATGATATAATAGAATTAAATATACACGGGATGACATCAGAGGGCAGCGGTGTGGGTCGGTTTAATCAGCAAGCGGTGTTCGTGACTAACTCTGCCGTAGGCGATCAGCTAAGGGTACGAATAATAAAACCGTCAAAAAGATATGCTGTAGGAAAAATAGAGGAAATTATTACGCCTTCAAAGGATAGGGTGACACCTGATTGTGAGTGCTTTTACCAGTGCGGAGGTTGTACATATCGCCATATATCATATCAGGCAGAGTTAGCTGTTAAGGAACAGCGTGTGGTTGATGCTTTACAGCGCATTGGTGGGTTTGATAAATTCACCATTAATCCTATAGTCGCCAGTGACACACGAAATTGTTATAGAAACAAAGCACAGCTGCCTGTAGGTATGTCAAAGGATGGTGAAATAATAATGGGCTTTTATGCTTATCACAGTCATAGAATAATAAATTGTGATGAGTGTAAGCTGCAGCCAGCTGTTTTTACAAGGGTAATAAAAGTTTTTAGACAATGGGCAAGCAAGTACAAGCCTGTCGCATATAACGAGGAAACCCATAAAGGGTTGTTACGACATTTATATATCCGTTATGGTGAAGTAACAAAAGAGGTTATGGTGTGCTTAGTTATAAATGGTTCTAAAATACACGGTGTCGAAGAGCTTGCAGAAATGTTACGGCAGGTTGAGGGCTTTAAGAGCCTTGTAATAAACGAAAACAGAGATAAGACTAATGTTATTCTAGGCGAAAATTGCAAGGCTGTATATGGTAGTGGATATATAGCTGATATTCTTTGCGGACTTAAATTTAATATATCTCCACTATCTTTTTTTCAGGTAAACCCAGCACAGGCTGAGAAGCTGTATTCGTTAGCCAAGAGTTACGCTGATTTACACGGGGATGAGGTACTGTTAGACCTCTACTGCGGTACAGGAACTATAGGGCTGTCTATGGCAGATAGCATCGAAAAATTAATAGGGGTAGAGATTATACCACAGGCCATTGAGAATGCGAAGGTCAATGCCAAACTAAACGGCATAGATAACGCACGTTTTATTTGTGCAGACGCAGCACAGGCAGCAAAGCAGTTGTCAGAGGAAAATACAACCCCAAATGTAATAATTGTAGACCCTCCACGTAAAGGCTGTGACCAGCAGCTAATAGAAACAATAGCAAAGATGAACCCCAATAAGATTGTTTATGTGTCGTGCGACCCTGCAACGCTGGCTAGAGATTTACAGGCATTTTCACAGCTGGGATACAAACCAAAGCAGATTACACCTGTTGATATGTTTCCTTGTACTAGCCACGTTGAGTGCGTGACATTGATGTCAAGGGTTGAGAAGTAGGGGTATTCAAAACACTGATAAATAAAGGGTTTTCAAGGTTGTAAGATTTTCTGTCTGATGTCTGGCAGCCCTCTTAACCTTGGAAATCCTTATTTTTATTTATTGAGGAAACAGGTCGACTGTAAAAAAGTGTGTAGGGTTGAGTTGACAGATTAGATAAAATCGTAGGGTCGAGGAGATAGGATAGATATACATGGGGTTAAACAGATAATTGATTGAGAAAACACTTAGTAATTTAGGACTAAAGAACTTGAAATTATAGCGCAATGCGCTATAATGATAGTAGAAATTAAAACTTAAAGAGGAGATTCACTATGATTAATATAAAGAAAAAGTCGCTTTCTGGTTTTACTTTTATCGATTTATTTGCAGGATTAGGTGGTTTTCGAATTGCATTAGAATCGCTGGGTGCAAAATGTGTTTATTCAAGTGAATGGGATGAACCTGTAAGAGAAGTTTATGCAGAGAATTTTGGAGATATCCCTGATGGAGACATTACTCAAGTAGATGAAAACTCTATTCCTGATCATGATATTCTATGTGCTGGATTTCCATGTCAGGCTTTCTCAATAAGTGGGAAACAGCGTGGATTTGAAGATAGTAGAGGTACATTATTTTTTGATGTCGCAAGAATTGTGAAAGCTAAGAAGCCAAAGGTAGTTTTTATGGAAAATGTTAAGAATTTTGCTTCTCATGATAATGGTAATACTTTGTCCGTGGTAAAAACCATTATGGAAGAGTTGGGGTATACATTCCATCAGAGAGTTTTAAACTCTGCTGATTATGGAATTCCTCAAAAGAGAGAGCGTATTTACATGGTTTGCTTTAGAAAGGATTTAGACATTGAAGAGTTTAATTTTCCAAAGCCTTTCCCATTGAAAAAACATGTTGAAGACTTTTTATTAGAAGATGAAAGCCAGGTAGAACATCTATACATACAGAGGCCAGATACTTATTTCAATGGGGTGGAAGATAACAAGTACAGTAACAAACCAATTAGATTAGGAATAGTAAATAAAGGCGGTCAAGGTGAAAGAATATATAGTGTAAAAGGGATAGCGATTACGCTATCGGCTAACGGTGGAGGAATATTTGCCAAAACGGGAGGATACTTAATTAATGGAAAAACCAGAAAATTGCATCCTAGAGAATGTGCTAGACTAATGGGGTTTCCAGATAGTTACAAAATTTGCAAGAGTGATAATCAAGCCTATAAGCAATTTGGTAATTCTGTAGTTATTGATGTTTTGCAACTGATTGGTCAAGAGATAGGAAGTGCCATGGAGGGAGCAAAGAATGAGGGAAATAGAATTCAGACAATGGCTATCTAAAAATAATATATCCAAAAAGATGCAAAGTGATCTTGTGTCGAGATTGAAACGTTTTGAAAAGGCGATAGAAAACTGCGATATTGATGAGCAATATCGCAGTGATAAGTTTTATTACCTATTCTCCCTTTTTCAAAACAAAGGTTTAAATGACAATATGAATAAGTTTAAAAATGTAGATTTGCCAATTGGTAAATACCAGCTTAGTATATTTAAGTATGCACTAAATAAGTATAAGCAATTCATTGAGGACGAGATTACCTCAAAGCCTGAATGAACTCATCTGGTCCAATACCGCTTTTATTTGACTTTAAGTCAATTGAAAAAATGACGTTTGCATTAAATGTATTAGAAAGCTTTCTGATTTCGTATTCAGAGTCTCGTAGAGAGAACATATATTCATAACCGTGTAATAGGAAACGTTGGTTGTGTAAGGATTCCGCTGAAACGACAAAAAGCTTGCCAGCATCTGTTCTTGAGCTTTCAATATTATAGCCATTGGATTTAATATAGTTTAGAACATTGGATATATTACTCTTTCCAACATGACTTGACCCACTGCGTTTAACTCTGTATTTAGCACTAACATTAAAATATTCACTAAATCTTTCAACAGGTAAAATAGTATAGTTATTTGTTATAAAATAGCGAGCACCCTTATTTCTGTAGCTGTCGATAATCCAATTTGAAAAGATTTCAGAACCATTATTCATTACTATATCTTTTCCTGCTGTTCCAGCCTCCTTAAACTCGTCAAATTGGGCATTCATATGTTCAATGATTTGTTTTGCGTATGTATTAATTGGAGTGGTATTTAGACGGCTATAAATAAATGTACTTGATGCAATATCTGGTAGCAAAACAAATTGACCACATTGTGCTGGAGAGTGCTTTGCATCAATGTAAAAAATATTGCCAGACTTAGTTGTAACTTTAATGTCTGGTATAGTGGAGTCAGATCCCCCCTCATGTTTAAAGCTTGCATAATCACCGAATTTTCTATTTAAATATTCGGTACAGTCAATTTCAAAATCTTCCCATATTGATGACATTATATTACCTCCTCTTTTTTTAAGATGTTTAATGATACAATCACCTAACTTTTTAATGACATTAACTGTCATTGCATTTCCAGCCTGCATAAGTAAGTGTCTATTTGTAACACTGTCTTTTACTTTTTCTGCATATTGTACAGGAAAACCTTGTAAAAGTAGTGCTTCAAAACCTGTTAGTTCTTTAATGGCATGATTTTTTATGTAAAAGATCCCGTCTCTTTGAGAGCGTAAAGTTGGCACCTTTCCACGGTATAACCTTAAATCTGACATTCTTGTATCGATTATAAGTAATTCTTCATCCAAGAAATCTGTTGGTACATACTTTCCCTGATTTGTTGGGTTTTTTAGGTAATATGTGAATTTTTCAAGATTAATCTCTGATATATCGTTGTTTGAATCAATTAAATAATTTTCTAAACCAGGTACGGGCTCTACTGTTGGCCATTCGAAGCCATCGGCAGAAAGATTCGATTTTTTATCAAATCCAATGAAATATACTCGTTGCCGCATTTGAGGAACGCCGTAATCAAGGCTGTTTAAAACCTTATAAACAACTGAGTATCCAATATCATCAAATTCAGTCATAATCTTTTTAATTGTTGCACCTTTGTCATGGCTCACAAGTCCACGTACATTTTCTAATATGAAACATTTCGGGCGAGTCTCGTTAAGGATTCTTATAAGGTGAAAAATGATCTGCCCTCTATCATCATTAAATCCTGCTTTTCTACCTATGACAGAGAATGTCTGACAAGGGAATCCTGCAATTAGAAGATCAAATGATGGTAGAGTTTCACTTTTAATTTTTTTTAAGTTTCCATAATTCTTTTCATTTTCAGTATCAAACATCTGTTTATATGTTGCTACCGATAGTCTACTTGTATCTGAATAACCGACACATCTTAATCCACTTTGCTCTAAACCGAGCCTTCCGGCTCCGATTCCCGAACAAAAGTCGAAAAATGTATTTATTTTCATAATGACCTCCGTATATTTGCTTAGACTTCTGCTTAATAAGGCTAGTCTTTTATTATTTCAACGATATCGGAAATATCGCAGTCAAGTGCTTTACAAACTTTAGTTAAAGTTTCTGTACTTACATTTTCATTCTTCGCCATTTTAGTAATGGAAGATGAGCTTATTCCTGCAGCTATCTGTAAATCTTTCTTTTTCATATCTTTGTCGATAAGTAATTTCCATAATTTTTTATAACTTATGGACATCAATTTCCACCTCTCAACTTCTACATTAAAAGAAGTAAAGTGGCTTAATAATAGGCCACTTTACAAGTCCTTTTTCAAGTATATCACCTCAAAATGTAAAAAACAATGCTTAAAGCATGAATAATCATGCGATAGCAAGATTTTCATGCAGAATCGATTGAAAGCTCTTTATTACGATGTTACAATATTATCCAAGGGATTAATAAAAAGAGAGATATTTTAGAAGCAGAATAAATCTTTTTAACATTGATTGGAGAGGGGGATAATATAGTGGCGGGTAATCGTTCTTTTAAAGACTATGTGGCAGATAGGTTCTATAATGAAATATTTGCTGCTATACAAAGTTACACCACGGATAACTACGATGATTTAGACTTAAGGCTATACAGGGTTCGAAATATTGGTGGCATAGAATTATCAGATATAGAAGTAAAGTTTGTATCTGTTAATGACTTACCAGGTATGAAAATAGAATTTGATGTTGTTGTGGAAGCCGAATTAGAAGTCCGTGAGTCAGACTATCATTATGATGAATCGGAAAATTGTAGGCAGTGGTTTATGCTGACATGTTCAGGAGATTTGGCTTGCAATTTAGATGACTTTACAATCTCTAGTGTAACTGAGTATACCAGTAAAAATAAGCAGCCCAAACCTATGTCGGACTCTCTTGTCCCTATCATTCATAAGGAGCAACTTGAATCTGTCGCTACAGACTTTCTTCGCAGACATTACCCAGAAGCACTAAAAACCCCAATGGCAATTGAACCACAAGTACTAGCAGAAAAAATGGGTCTTACAGTGGAAATGAGAGAAATTACAAAGGATTTCTCTGTTTTTGGACAGCTATACTTTCATGATTGTGATGCAGTATTCTATGATGAAGACAGTGATGAAATGGTACAGACCCATGTAGATGCCAGAACTATCATAGTTGATCCAAAAGCGTTCTTCCTACGTAATCTAGGATCGGTAAACAATACCATTGTCCATGAGTGTGTTCATTGGGATCAGCATAGAAAAGCATTTGAATTGGAGCGGCTCTATAACAACAGTCTAACACGAATCAAGTGTCAGGTTGTTGGTGGCATAAAAGACAATAGCAGAGATGCAACTGATTGGATGGAATGGCAGGCAAATGCTCTCACTCCAAAGATACAAATGCCACTTGCAATGTTTAAAACCCAAGCGTTTAAGTATATTAAGCAATTTCGTACGGAATTAGGAACGTCTGAACTTATAGATGTAATGGAACCAGTTATTGACGCTTTGGCTACGTTTTTCTGTGTTTCTCGAACCGCAGCAAAAATCCGAATGATTGATGCTGGGTATGAGGAAGCAATTGGAACTTTTACTTACATAGATGGTCGTTACGTCAAACCTCATAGGTTTAAGAAAGGTGCACTTGAAAGAAATCAAACGTTCTCTATAAGTGCGGAGGATGCTGCCATCCAAAGCATAACTAATCCTGAAATGGCAGCTTTAGTTGGAGATGGAAGTTATGTTTATGTAGATTCTCACTTTGTTTTAAATCATCCCAAATATTTAACACAGGATATATTTGGACAGACTGTACTTACTGATTATGCACGAACCCATATGGAAGAATGCTGTTTGGTTTTTAACTTATCAGTCAAGTCTGGATGTAAGGAAAGATATTATACTGAATGTTTTCTCAACCGAGATAAGACATCAAATATTGATTTCGACATAAAATACTGTAACGGTTTTGAACACGCGACTCCAGAGAAGAAAGCAAAGATACTAGCTGATACACTGGCTGAAGAAACGCGGATCTATAATGAACTGCCAAATAGTTATACAAGCTCTCTTAAAATAGTGCGTGAATGGAAAAATGTAACTTATAAAGAATTAGCTGAACGAATACTTATTAATGAACGTACTATAAGACGAATCGTTAATGGTGAAGAGCCAGGTTCTATCAATTCCATAATCTTAATTTGCCTTGGACTTCATCTACCACCTAATATTAGTAGTCATATAATTCGCAATTCCCCCTTTTCGTTAAACTTCAATAACGATAGTCATATTTGGTATAATTTTGCCCTGACTCACCTATATCCAAAATCGATGGATGAGATTAGAGCGTTTTTACAGGAACATGGTGCAGACCCATTATAAAATTTCAAAATATTTTTGAAAAAGCGGACACGGGATGTCCGTTTTTTTAGCTGTTAGGCACATGAGCCATACATGAATCCTTTTAAGGGTTTGTGTATGGCTTTTTTTATTGCTGTTTTTAGGTGTTTATGAGGAGAAAAGCATCATTTTGAGTATGAAATAACCGGGCATGAGGTGTCCGCCAAGGCTGTCCATTTCTACCTTACAATAATATTAGACGAAGGAAAGGTCCTTCGTAAGTAGCTAGATTAAGACCGTTTCCTCGTCTACAAAAAAATATCGAATGCCTGATTTGCAATAAGGGCAGAGGATACATATTGTTTCGCTCCAATCCGTAAGGATTGTTGCGGTGCAATAGAAGTACCTTACCTTATTGCGCTCATTTTCAGGATAAAAAGGTCTGTGTACTTCTGGTACAGGCCTATTTTTGTATCCTTTGCCACCAATGCAATCCGGCGGAAAGGATGCAAAAACATGTCAAGAGCGTACAAAACTAGCCAAAAGAAGAGAACCAACTACATTTATTACACAGCTGAAGGAACAAAGATTGTGATTACTCCAGGTGAGAATGGGGTCACCGAAGCGGACATCGAGCTTTTACACACTATGGATGATGACGAAGTAGACGAGCAGCGCCGCTATGATTATCGAGTGACAACACATCTGGATGCTTATCATGACGGCGAAGAGGAAGCAGCCAATGACCGCAATAAGTATCTTGCGGATGATACTGTGAATCCTGAACATCTAATAATACAAGCAGAAGATGAAGCCGAGCATCAAGATATGCTGGACAAGTTAACCAAGGCTATGGAGTGTCTTTTACCACAACAAAAAGAACTTTTCAAAAAAGTGTATCTTGAGAAACGATCCAACACTGATATTGCAGCAGAAGAAGGTGTGACAGAAGCTGCCATTCGCGGTCGCCTTAAGAAGCTTCAAGAAAGACTTAGAAAAATTCTATCCTAATTGGGTTCGTGAGAACCCTTTGTATATAAAAAATCTTTTCTGAAAAGGGGGTTCGAAAGAACTCTCTTTTTCGCTTATCGGTGAGGGGCAGATAAATCGCCCCCGGAAAGGAGATGGAATATGAGCCTAAAACATAAAGTCACAATCAATGTGGCAAGGCCCGGTGGCGAAAGAAGCTCAGTAATTCAAAGCAGTCGGAAGACAATCCGAGCGAGAATGCTTGATTTCCTATTTGGAAAGAAAGTCAGTCTGCTTGTAATTACTCCCGGTGACTCAGTTGAGACGGTAGAAATAAAGGAAATCAAGGAAGGAGGTGTGGGTCATGAGTAAGATTAAGCTCCTTCTCGATGTGGTGTCAGATCTTAGAGCTCTGGCAGATAGTGTTCAGGCTGTAGCTGATGCAATAGCAAGTAATGGGCCTCATGAGATTACAAAGCCAGAGCAACCAAAGCCTGAAAAACAATCTGAAGAAAAGCAGCTCACCTTAGAAGAAGTAAGGGCGGTACTTGCGGAAAAAAGCCATGACGGATTTACAGCTGAAGTAAGAGCACTTCTAGAAAAGTATGGTGCATCAAAACTCAGCCAGATTGATCCAAGCAAGTATGCTGCACTTCTTGCCGATGCGGAGGGATTGAAATGAGTAAACATGCAATTCTCTCCGCATCTGGAGCCCATAGGTGGTTAAACTGCACACCATCAGCGAGGTTGGAGCTGGAGTTTGACGACAACAGCGGTGAAGCTGCGGCTGAAGGCACAGCTGCCCATGCGTTAAGTGAGCACAAGCTCCGCAAAGCGCTTAAGATGAGATCAAAAAAGCCGGTTTCTCCATATGACTCAGATGAGATGGACAATTATACTGATGGTTACGTGGAGTTTGTACTTGAAGTGATTGAGCAAGCTAAGCAAATTTGTAGTGATCCCCTAATCTTGATAGAACAGCGGCTTGATTTTTCAAATTATGTGCCTGATGGCTTTGGGACCGGGGATTGTGTAATTATAGCTGATGGAACTCTTCATATTATTGATTTTAAGTATGGTCAGGGTGTCTTAGTCAGCGCAGAAGACAATCCTCAAATGAAACTTTATGCCCTTGGTGCACTGGATCTATTTGATGGCATTTATGATATCGAGATGGTTTCAATGACAATTTATCAACCCCGTCGAGAAAATGTCAGTACATCCACAGTCTCAAAAGAAAACTTGTATCAGTGGGCTGAAGAAGTTTTAAAACCTAAAGCTGAATTAGCCTTCAATGGTGACGGCAACTACTGTCCCGGTGAATGGTGTCAATTTTGCAGAGCAGCTGTGAAATGTAGAGCAAGAGCAGAAGCAAAAATGAAACTGGCTACGTTTGAGTTTGCTCTACCGCCACTTTTATCTGATGAAGAGATTGCTGGCATTTTATCTTCTATCGGTGATCTCACTAACTGGGCAAATGAGATTATAGCCTATGCGACGGATGCAGCAGTTAATCATGGAAAGAAGTGGCCTGGCTTTAAAGTAGTCGAAGGCCGTTCCAACCGTAAATATAAAGATGAAGAAGCAGTCGCAGAAGCAGCAAAGAATGCAGGATACCGAGATATATACAAGCAAAGTCTCATTACCATTACCGAAATGGAAAAATTGATGGGCAAGTCAAAATTTAATGAAATCCTTGGTGAGCTAGTTATGAAGCCACCAGGCAAACCGACGCTAGTTCCAGTTTCAGATAAGCGTCCTGAAATGAACACATCATCAGCAAAAAATGATTTTATGGAGGTATAAAAATTATGTCAAAAACAGCAAAAAGAACAAATCCAACAAAAGTAGTCACAGGAGTTGTCAGACTTTCTTATGCTAATGTGTGGGAACCTAAATCAATCAATGGCGGTGCTGAAAAATACAGTGTAAGTCTGATTATTCCTAAGAGTGATACTAAAACCTTAAGTGCTATCAACGAAGCAGTTAATGCTGCTATTGAGGAAGGCAAAGGTAAATTTGGTGGCAAGATTCCCAATAAAGCAGTTCTCAAGCTCCCTCTGCGTGATGGCGACATTGATCGTCCGGATGATGAGGCTTATGCCAACAGCTATTTTATCAATGCCAACAGCAATACTGCTCCACAAATTGTAGACAGAAACGTAAATCCAATCCTTGATCGTTCAGAAGTGTACTCCGGTGTCTATGCAAGAGTGAGTATCAACTTCTACGCCTTTAACTCCAATGGAAATAAGGGTATAGCGTGTGGTCTCGGAAACATTCAAAAAATCCGCGATGGTGAGCCTTTAGGCGGTAGAACCAATGCAGCTGATGACTTTGCCACTGACGTGGATGACGACTTTTTATCATGAGAACCTTGCATCTTGATATAGAAACATATAGTAGCGTAGACCTCGCCAAAAGCGGGGTCTATCGTTACGCTGAAGCACCGGATTTTGAAATCCTACTTTTTGGCTACAGTGTAGATGGTGGTCCTGTGCAGGTAGTTGATTTGGCATGTGGCGAAAAGATCCCGCAAGAAATCCAGAATGCTGTTCTAGATAGCCAGATTATAAAGTGGGCATTTAATGCTCAATTTGAGCGAATCTGCTTGTCTCGCCATTTTGGTGTCTGGCTTGAGCCTGCTTCATGGCGTTGTACGATGGTGTGGTCAGCCTACCTAGGCCTTCCTCTAACTCTGGAAGGGGCAGCAATCGTAACAGGAGCAGATAAGAAAAAGCTGACTGAGGGTAAGGAGCTCATCCGATATTTCTCTGTTCCATGCAAAGCTACTCAGTCTAATGGAGGCCGAACTCGCAATCTACCGGAGCATGCTTTAGAAAAGTGGGAGAG
>CZCA01000300.1_pt1 | contig 59481 bp, 50 predicted proteins | sample 591981 | NCBI WGS metagenome assembly CZCA01 (sample SAMEA3556810, study PRJEB10932) | anaerobic digester metagenome | reverse complement strand
GTTGGCAGGGCAGTCAAGGGCAGCCACATCCTGGTGTTGGGCGTCGCCTACAAGAAGAATGTGAGTGACCTGCGCGAGTCGCCGGCGCTCGACATCATCCATCTGCTGGAGGAGAAAGGCGCCCACGTTGCCTATCACGACCCGCACGTGCCCGCCTTTGCCCACGACGGCATGGAGATGGTGGGCGTGACCGACCTCGACGCTGCGCTCGCCGCCGCCGACTGCGTGGTGATCGTCACCGACCACGATGCGTATGATTGGAAGGCAGTTCGCCAAGCAGTTCGGTTACTGGTTGATACGCGGCATGTAGTTGCGTAATGAATGCTCTACGATTTGGCGGCATAGTGACCTCCAAATTTACTATCAATCTGAGAAACAAATCAAAAAAGCAGGAGTGAAACATCTTGAGTGATCGGAATATCCTGATTACAGGAGGAGCTGGCTTCATTGGTTCACATTTGGCGGACCTGTTTCTGGAACAGGGGCATACCGTATTTGTGATTGACAATTTGAGCACCGGTCGCCTTCAGAACCTGCAGCATCTTAATCATCATCCGAGATTTCATTTTGCTCGGGCTGATATATTAAACGAGCCTGTTCTGGATCGCATTATGTCGCAGTGTCAAATAGTGGTGCATTTGGCTGCTGCGGTTGGAGTGAAGCTGATTGTTGATCGCCCAGTACATACGATAGAGACAAACGTGATGGGATCGGAGGTTGTACTGCATACGGCTCTGCGTTACGGCTGTCGCGTTCTGCTTGCCAGCACATCGGAAGTGTACGGCAAAGGAACGCGTTTCCCATTTAATGAAGCTGACGATGTATTGCTTGGTCCGACCGACAAGAGCCGGTGGGCGTATGCAGCAAGCAAAATGATTGATGAATTCCTAGGTTTAGCTTATTTCCAAGAATACGGGTTGCCCGTAGTTCCATTTCGGCTATTCAATACAGTTGGTCCGCGCCAGACCGGTCACTATGGTATGGTTATTCCTCGATTGATGAGCCAGGCTATCCGCAATGAACCTCTCACTGTCTATGGCGATGGAAGCCAATCGCGTTGTTTTTGCGATGTTCAAGACGTTGTGGGCGCTATTGCAGGGCTGGCAATGCATCCTGATGCACCAGGAAAACTTTTCAACATAGGCAACACTGAGGAAATCTCTATCCTTGAGCTTGCCAAGATGATTAGGGATACAGCAAAAAGCAAATCGGAGATTCGGTTGGTTCCATATGCGGATGCTTATCCGAGCGGGTTTGAGGATATGCAACGACGCATCCCAGACATAAGTCGCATCAACATGTTGTTGGGATGGAACCCCAAAATCAGCCTGCGAGAGGTTTTGGTTCGCGTCAGAGATTGGCTGGAAATTACAGGTCAAGAATGAGATGGCAAATCACAACCTCTTGAATATTGGGGCCGTTCTATGCGCTGTTGTCCTTGGGCTGGCCTCCAACACAGGACCGCTATTTCTGAATAGCGGTTTGGTGCTCGGATTGCACGACACATCTTGCGGCATGGCCAACGGGTTTTATGGATGCCACAAGGTGTCCTTTAGGTCGTCAGTTGCGACACAAGGTTTACAATTGGCACATTTGGTTGATTCAAGCCACGTGGGAGCTGCTGAGGTATTGGCTTTCGCTGAGTTTGAGCGCGGGAACTACGAGCTATCGGCTGAGATCTTGCGACCTTACTGGCAACTTGGACAGCTACGCCAAGCTTTGTGGCAGGAAACTAGTACAAGGTTTAATTGGATACAGAGCTATTATAGCGAACTTAGCGGCAATATTGATCAGTCGATTGGAGACATGAAAGAAGCCCTCGCCGCAGTCGACGCAAGCATGGACACCAGACAAACTGAAGCTGCCTCCAGACGTCTTGCTTTGTTGCTAGAGAGAAGTGCTTTGAGTCCCGATGCGTTGGCGAGCACAAGACAGGAAGCAATTATAGCATCGGCGTGTGCTGCGCAATGGCAATCGGTAGAAGGGTTACTGGTGTTGTTGCCGCCATCAGCCTGGCCGAACTCACAAGATATACCTCTAGCCTACCATCTTCAAGCTTGGATCGATGAATGGACAGGCAAGACTGAAAATGCTGAAGCCGTCCGCAAAGCAGCGGGCGAAATAGAATGGAATCAATGGAGCCAAGGCGATCCGCTTCTTTGGCTGGGACAGCAACTTGAGGAGCATGACCCGGTTGCTTGCTCCACAGGGGCAATGGCCTTGTACGAAGCCTTTTCGGCCAAGTATCCTGATTCGGCGCAGGGGCTATATCTGGCGGGTTTGCACTGGATAGACCGACAAAACTACTTTGGCGCTCAAAGTAACTTTGAGGCTGGTCTGCAGCGCGAACCAGATAATGTGGCATTGATGCGCGGTCTTGGGCTAATAGGCGAGATGACCAATGCGCCGGATGTCGCTCTGAAATGGTATGTGCAAGCCAGCAGGCTATGGCCAGAGAATGCAGAACTACATGCCAGGCTAGGGCGCACTTACCAGGCACTGGGGCGACCCGTACTTGCACGCCAAGAGTTCGACTTGGCCTTGTCACTTGCCCCCAACGAACCGCTATATTGGGTATGGTTGGGCGCATTTCGGGAACAATACGATGGTCTGGATTCAGCGATACAAGCATATTCAAAGGCTTTAGAAATTGATCCGGACAATTTCTACGCTTATGAAGGTTTCAATCGACTCACAAAGAAAGTGGAATAAGGACACAGAGATGACACGGGTGTTAGTCACTGGTGTGGCAGGGTTCATTGGCTCGCATGTTGCAGAACACTGTCTTGCGCTTGGGTTTGATGTGGTAGGAATTGACGATTTATCGGGTGGATTTGTCGAGAACGTGCCCACCGGCGTTGATTTCCGAAAAGGTTCAGTTTGCGATGCTGAGTGGATTGCCGCTATCTGGCAGGAGAAGCCTTTTGATTTTGTATACCATCTGGCGGCATATGCCGCCGAAGGGTTAAGCCACTTTATTCGTCGCTTCAATTATGAAACTAACCTAATAGGTTCGATCAACTTGATCAACCAGTCGGTGCTGCATAACGTGAAATGTTTCGTGTTTACATCATCAATCGCCGTATACGGGGCAAACCAAACACCCATGCATGAAGCTCTCACACCCAGACCCGAAGACCCCTATGGCATTTCAAAGTATGCAGTTGAACTCGACCTTGAAGCGGCGCATCGGATGTTTGGCCTGCCGTACATCATTTTCCGCCCTCACAATGTATACGGTGAAAGGCAGAATATTGCAGACAAATATCGAAATGTGATTGGTATATTTATGAATCAAGTGATGCAGAACCAACCTATGACGATATTTGGCGACGGGCTGCAAACACGCGCATTCTCTCACGTTGATGATGTAGCCCCGGTCATTGCACGCAGCCCGTTGGTGACAGATGCCTATGGGGAGGTGTTCAATATCGGTGCTGACGAGCCTTACACCGTTCTGGAGTTGGCAAGACAAGTAGCTGCGGCGTTTGGCGTTGATCCCAGTATTACCCACCTACCTGCGCGTAATGAGGTAGTCAATGCCTATGCCGATCATGAAAAGGCACGACGCGTCTTTTCGCTAAATTCACCGGTCTCACTCGAAACTGGCATCCAGCGAATGGTCGAGTGGGTAAAAGCTCATGGCCCGATGGCGCCGGTCGAATTCAAAGACATTGAGGTGCCGGTGAATCTGCCCTCCTCGTGGGTCAAACATGCAAAAGAGTCATGACGAAGATTAGTGTTTGCATCACAACGTATAAGCGCGCCATTCAACTCGATCAAACACTGCAGTCACTGGCAGCGCAAACACGCATGCCCGATGAACTCATTATTAGTGATGATTGCTCACCTGATGAGACTGCGGCTGTGGTAGAAAGGTGGCGCAAAGAATTCCCTGATTTGCGCTATAATCGTAACCCGACCAACTTGAAGATGCCAGGTAACCTAAATGCTGCTATTGGTCTGGCGCGATTCGAGTACATAGCTAATCTGCATGATGCCGACACGTTCGACCCGCATCTGTTGGAGGAGTGGGAGAAGGCACTTGATAGTTATCCAAGTGCTGGTTTCGTGTTTTGCGGTATCGCCGGATGGCCCGTAGCTTCGGAGTCCGAAAATGGCGTGATTCTACACGATGTTGCACCGCTGACTAATGGACGCCAGTTCTATGAGCGTTATTTTCGTCATCGCTACTCATCGATTGTTTGGGGTACTGTCATGGCGCGTCGCGATGCCTACGAAAGACTGCTGCCTTTCGATGCTGCATTTGGATTCATCAGCGATGTCGACATGTGGATGCGGATGTGCATGGACTACGATGTCGCGTATGTACGCAAGCCGTTGATTGTTCTGGAACACGAAACGTCGTATGAACGAAAATTGGGCCAATTCAACTGGAATTGGCTAAACATTATGCGCCTAATGCAGCAGAAAAACCTAACGCGCTTCTATAGTTCGCAGCCCAAGATACTTCAACGTGAGATGAACCGGCACCGATGGCTAACGCAACAAGTGTACGCTCGCAGACTGCTAGGGCGGCTATATTGGCGTGATACTGCCGGACTGAAGCTCGGTCTCCGTTCATGTCGTAATCTTGATTGGCCGCTGAAAGCACTTGGGTGGCTAGTAAATGACTAAGTGCCGAGTACTGCTTGCTGGAACATTCGCACCCGGGGCGCTTGAACGCTCCTATGCGGCTGGTTTTGAGGATGCAGGCTGCAACGTACAAACATTTGATATTGCAGGCGCCATCAACCGCTATTGCCGCCTCGGTCGATTTGGTCGCATGTTTAACACCTTTGTGCCGGTAGAACCCTGGATACGCAAGGCAAATCGTGACTTGGTGTTACTCGCAATGAAGTCTACCCCTGACCTGATCGCTGTGTTTGGTCAGAATCGCGTTCGCTCCGGCGCGCTGGCACAGATCCGTAGCATGTTACCCAACGTCAGGTTGGTCTATGTGTGGCCAGATACGCTTGTCAATCTCGGCGAAGCATCGATTTCTGCGTTGCCCTTGTTCGATCTCATAGCGACCTACAGTCAGAGCACCGTTCAGCAATTTGAGTATTTGGGCGCCAGACACGTGGCGTGGGTGCCGCTCGCTGGTGACCCGCACATGCACGGTGTGTCAAGCATCACGGATGCAGAGCGGCATACATTTGGTGCGGAAATTGCATTCGTCGGACAGTGGCGGCCCGAGCGACAGGCAGCAATGGAAGTGGTCCTGCAAGCATTTCCGGAGCGAGACGTGAAGATCTGGGGGCTGGACTGGGGGCGACGCGCTCGCGATCATGCCGCAATTCAGAAGGCCTGGCAAGGACGTCCTCTATATGAAAAAGAATTCGCACTCGCTCTTGCTACATCTCAAATCAATCTCAATATCATCGATGATACCAACTATCCAGCTGCTAACATGCGCTTCTTTGAGATACCAACCGCAGGTGGTCTGCAGGTCTGTTCAGCTTGTCCTGAGATGGAGAACTCCTTTCGCCATGAAGATACGGTTTTCTATTATCGATCGTTAGCGGAGTTGCCCGCCATCCTCCGCCAACTCCTGGACGACACCAAGATATGTAATCAGGTCAAAACAGCCGCAAGTCAACTTCTACTGTCGCAACACACGTACAAGCATCGTAGTGAAATGATTCTGAGACTACTCAACGATGTCATCGACTGAAGTCTATCGCCAACGAATATACGAAAACGAAGGATTTACTGCACTTGTTGACTTGATCTCTCCAAGTCACAGCAAAGTGCTGGATATCGGTTGCGGAAATGGGGCAAATCTGCACCTGCTGGCGCAGCGCGGGATACATGGTGTTGGAGTTACGCTCTCCGAGGCCGAGGCGCAAATCGTCTTGGATCGAGGGTATCATGCAATCGTATGGGATATCAGCCAGCCAGATCTTCCTTTCCCATCAGAATCATTTGATGCTTTAATCTTCAGTCACGTGCTCGAACATTTACCCTGGCCCGAAGAAGTGCTACGCCGATACGCAACCCTATTGAAGCCGGGTGGGAATGCATATATTGCGCTGCCCAATGTAATGCAATTTATGCAACGATGGCAGTTCATCCGAGGACGTTTCCGCTACACAGAAACCGGCCTCATGGATCGCACTCATCTTCGATTTTTTGATAGTGCAACAGCAAGACAGTTGGCACAAAATGCCGGTCTACACATAGTCCGTTTTCAAGGCGTAGGCATGTGCCCGATGGGACCATTGCGTGAATGGGCGCCGAGATATAGTAGAAAAATGGATCGGCTTGTTACGCGGCTATTTCCTGGCATATTCGCTTTCCATTTGGTTCTAATAGCACAAAAACGTTAAGGCATATGATTACGTTTCCTTGCGAATGAGTCGTCTCAATAGAGGGTTACCCAACACACTCGTCGTCAATGGTCTGATTGCTGCTGCAGGCCTCTTTTCTGGTTTGGTGCTGGCACGTTCACTAGGACCCGAGGGGCGTGGTGAGTACGTGGCTGTTGTCTTGTGGCCTTCACTGCTCGCCATGGTAGGTGAATTGGGGTTGAATTTTTCCCTTGCATTCTTTGCCGGCAACAAGCGTGCCAGTATCAGTGCATTATGGACTTTGGCGTTGCTTGTAAGCGTGAGTGTAGGGATTCTGCTAGCCGTAGTCGGCGCTGCCGTAGCATCACGGAGTTTGAATCTGTCAATTGAGGCTCACCTAAGCCTCATGTTGAACATGATAACTGTTCCATTTCTGTTGCTTACCGGAAACATGGTCTATCTGTTACTTGGCAGTGGCTGGCTGGCGGAGTCAAACTGGGTTCGAGCATATACAGGTGTTTCCTATGCTGTGGGAATAGGCATTGTCGCTGTTATCGGTCGGGCATCTATTCAACAGTATACCTTTGTTTTTCTCTTCACTCAGATATCAAGCGCTCTATTGGCCTTGACTCTATGTTGGTGGCGAATTAAGCCCGTTTGGGAGTGGCAGCAGAGCCAAGTGCGTCCTGTATTCGTTTACGGCGCCAAGTCCTATGTGAATAGTTTGATAGGCCAGGCAAATCTACGACTCGATCAACTCATCATGACCATACTTGTTCCAGCGTCTCAACTCGGGATATATGCGGTTGCCGTATCAATGTCAACTACAATAGGCCCGATTTACAATGCTGTTGCACTGGTGACATTCTCACGTGTGGCCCAGCAGCCTTCACCCGCAATGGCAGGATGGATCACGCAGCGATATGCACACATTACTGTTGGTATTGGCACACCGATAGCTCTCGTGATGCTCGTACTCATGCCTCAGCTTCTACCATCTTTGTTTGGCGCCGCGTTCCTGCCGGCTGTTCTGCCAGCACAAGTACTGATTGTTGCTGCAGTGATTCAAGGCATAGGGGCAACAATTGGGAATGGCCTGCGCGGCGCTGGATTGCCTGGTAAGGCCGCTTTGGCAGAGGCGAATGGTTTGCTGCTGACAGTCGCACTTCTGTTCTTGCTCTTGCCAAGCTTGGGCGCAATGGGGGCAGCCATTACCTCGTTGCTAAGCTATGTAGTAGTTGTTTTTGTGGAAATTTGGTTCATGGTTAGGTTCGCCAGCCTTTCATGGGTTTCTTGGTTACAGCCAGATTGGGGTGTAATTTTCCCACCGTGGTTGCAGAATATCTGGCCATTTTCCAGATTCATGCGAAGTGCGGCTGAATAGGCACATGTGTCTCTCAACTATGCAAACACCTTGAATAAGAAGGAAAAATATCTAGCATGTTGTCAACACAAAATGAACTCAAACAAATCGTGAAAGATTGCGGACGTTTCTCTGCCTATGAAATTTCAAGGACGTCCTCGCAAGATCGTGCCGTATTTGCCACTCCAGTTGAAGCACAAAACTCGGAATCTTTGCGCGTTCGCAATAACACGTTGCGGATCAGCGAGATAATGAAAGCAATTAATGTCTGGAAAAAACTAGCGCCGCACAATGAAGGCCAACAGAAGATAGACATCCTTGAATTAGGACTGGGTTATGCTGATGTCGCAATTAGTGCAAGTCGATTGCACAAAGGAAATGTCACTGGAATTGAACATCCTAATCGCGGCTTTTTCTTTGCTCCTGAGTACATAATCGATCTCAGGCGGAATAACGTTAAGGCGGTTGCAGCGAATCTATTGAACCACAACCTGCCTTTCGCCGATAATAGTTACGACCTATGTCTCTTTTGTGAAGTTATTGAGCATCTTCCACCAACAATTGTGCCCCAAACGCTGGCAGAGATTGCACGTGTTACAAAACCAGGAGGCGGCGTCATCATTGCTACTCCCAATTTGGCTTCTCTAGTTAACCGTCTCGTGTTCTTGTCCGGGGCCACGATCTTCTCTCCCTCAATTCCCTTAGACTATGCAGGTGGCACCTATGGACATATTCGACTATACTCCCCCGATGAAGTGAATGTCTTGGCACAAACTGTAGGGCTGAAGCTATATAGAATATGGTATTGCAATTCTATGCTGCATTCTGGGGAGGAAAGGTTTGCTGTAAAGCTACTGAAATACACTCAACAGCTTCTATCAATACCGATTCATTCATTGGCGAATAGCTGGACCGGGCTATTCACAAAGTCAACAATCTAGGACATCCAGAGATGCGTCGAGGAAGATCCAAGATAGGGGCATGGCTGGCATTCGCTGTCGGCGTGTTTTTGCCGTCGTACTTGTGGCTATTGGCGATGTCGGCAAGTAGCTACAGCGGCGAAGTCATGTTTGCTCTCGCAGTTGCACAAATTATCCTCACTGTAATTGCACTGACTTTCTTGTTATCCCCAGTTTATGGGAATAGGCAACATATAGGGCCCGTTGTAACGCAGTTCTTGGCACTGCACTTTTTGATTTACTACGGCATTACGAATGTCGTGCCCGCACTATTACCAGAACTACGTCCCCAAGAAATCGCCGCGATTATTTCTGTTCGCATTCCTCCAGCATCGCCAGTTTTCTACCTCTATGCAACCATAGCAGCAACAATCCTGGCCATGGGTCTACTAACAGGAAGCATGCTTGCCAATAAGCTGTTCCTACCTCGAAAGCGCATTGCATTGGTGAAATCACGAAAGTATGCCTGGTTGCCTGACTTCAATGTGTCACTTACATCCACATTAGTTTTATTGATCGCGATCCTGATAGGTACACTACGCTTTGGGGCTGGATTTGGGACAGTACTAACATCAGAGTCCACAGCTAGCTTCGGTATGCTAGACAAGCTGCTATTTAATGGTCTGTTACCTTTTCTACCCATTGCCCCCTTGCTTGCCAGTAGTGCTTATATCCAAGCAACAACTACGCTTCAGCGACGCAAGGCGTTTCGCTGGATGATTGGCACCGTTCTCTTGGTAGTTGTCAGCATGCTAATATGGAGAATGAGAACATATGCCATGATGTCAATTGCATTGCCTGTTTTGCTGCTCCTATATGTCGGCGCTATTCCATGGTGCCGAACTGTATTGCCGGCAGTCCTATTGATAGCCCTTGCGTATTTTGGAATTACAGGTGCCAGGATTAATCTGGAAAAGTCCACAGAATGGCAATCTGGTCAAATAGATATAACTGAGTTCGGCAATGCACTGACGACGATCGATTGGCAAGCAGTGACTTCGAAGACGATGGGTGATGTATCTTATCGCACTGCTGGGCTTGAAGGAGTAGCATCTATTATTCGAGCACAGGAACTGGGATGGGCAGACACCCAGCAAGGAAAAGTCCTTGGGGCAGGATTCCTTCAGTCGCTTCCGCTTTTTCTCCGGCCCGAGTTCGAAATCCCTGAACGAGTAAAGACTGCACCCTCCTTTCTCGGAATTTTCTTGCCGGGCGATTGGGTAACAACCTTTCTGGCAGAGTTTGTCTTGGATTACGGGATATATGCACTTATTGTTCCTGGCTTCTTCGTGGGGATACTGATCGGTTTAGTTGATAGTGGACTGCTATCTTTAGGCATTCGTCCTGGTCTGCAAGGACTGCTCATACTGCGTTTTCCGTTTTTGTTATACCCAGTTGTATTTGGAACGACTGTGTCTGATATGATAGTTACAATGTTCAAAGGCACACTTGGATTTGCGGTCATATTCGTGGTAGTCAGTTTGTGGCTCTCCGCACGAAGCCAACTGCAAAGGAGGAACTCTCATCGACACAAAGAAACGGACGTCCTGGTAACAAGGGTGCTCAATGTATAACGATCAGTAATTTGCCAGTCTTTTTTCTGCCTCACTCGGATTGCTAATGGTGTAATGGTGCGCGTACTAGTCCCAGCCCTACATTTCCATCCAGAACAGCCAAGCGGCTCTGCCAAACTTGCTTTTGATGAGGCTTGCTATCTTGCTCAGCTTGGCCATGAGGTATGGATGGTTGTTCAAGGTGACCTGAGAAGACACCAAGAACATGAGATTGAGTACGGAATTCATGTTCTGCGCTACACACCGCCGCCGCTTGGGAGACTCAGCCCAAGACGCTACGCTATTCATCAGACACTGTCACGGCAGGTTGTGCAGCGCTACGTAAGAGAGCCGGTACACTTCGTTCACGGACACGCATTGCTGACATATGCAGGTATACTGGACCTCTATGATGGCATAGCGCAGACGGCTTATGCCGTGCATTCGCCGATGAAACTGGAGATGCTTGCGAGTGGGCGTAGACGCTCTGCAGGCGAGCGATTTCTGCTATGGATGACAAGTCAATTACTTAACCGAATTGAGCGTCGCTGTCTGATGCGCACAGGCCAGATACATGCCTACTCTGCATATACCCAGAGATTGCTCATCGAACTCCACGGCAGAGAACTTGGAAGTCGAGTTATGGTTCTGCCCGGCTGGGTTGACTCGACACGCTTTACCATCGCAGACAAACGCACCGAACTCAAGGCATCCCTCGGATGGCCGATCGATCGCCCTGTGTTTTTTGTGTTGCGTCGTCTAGTGCCGAGAATGGGGATCGACATCTTGCTCGATGCACTTGCACGCCTTAAAAATGAAGGGGACAGATTTCATTGTGTCATTGGCGGAAGTGGACCCTTGGCGGGAGAACTGCAGGCAACTGCACATCATCTGGGGCTAAAAACTTACATTGAATGGGCAGGACGTGTTCCTGACGAGGTATTGCCAAAGATGTATGCAGCAGCCGATGCCTTCGTATTGCCAACAGCAGAACTTGAGTGCTTTGGGTTGATCGCGCTAGAAGCAATGGCGTGCGGTCGCCCAACCCTTGCAATGCCTGTCGGCGCTATCCCCGAAGTTGTTGCATCAATAGAACCCAACTGGATAGCAACATCTCCTGATGTTGATGGACTGAAGCACCTGTTAAAAAAGTATCTGTCTAGTCAGTTGCCATTAATGGATCCAGAGAGACTGCGAAGTCTGATTGTGGACAACTACGACGCCAAGATCATCATTCCGAGACACACTGGTTCTCTTATGTCACTTTAGGCACTGGCTACAAACATAACTTTGGCACAACCCTACCTATGCAAGAATCACAATTGTCAAGCGCTCAGATTTGCCTTGAATATACCCCGGCTTTTGGCGGCAGTGCATCAGCCGTGCGTGATTATGCACTAGCTTTGGAATCAAGAGTAATCGCATTCACATCAACCGAGGCACCAGATCGCCCAGACGGATGGAGCAAGATACCTGTTTGGGATGTTCCTGCTAGAAAAGACTTTCTAGGACAGGCATATGCGTGGCCTGGCTCTGCAAAATCCCTCCAAGAAGCTAGATCTATCCTGCAAAACTCAAAATTGATCGCCTTGCACTTACTGTATCGTTACCATGTTCAGTGGGGAGCTGGGGTGGCTAGGGATTTTGACATACCGTTTTGGGTCATTCCCCATGGTGGTCTTGACCCACATGTTTTCACCTATCGATCTCTTCAGAAACGTCTGTGGATGAAGTCCTATGGTCTGAGGATCATGAAACAGGCCGCTGCTGTCGTCTTTGCTACAGAGGGTGAGCGCAGAAAAGCTTCACCTTATCTGGATGGCTGCACTACCCAGGTTGTGCGTCTCCCAATCGACCACATTGATACCACCGGCAGGGATGACATCCGCCAAAAAATCCGTAGTCAGTTGCAGATACCAGCAACGGATCGCGTTCTGATATGGCTTGGTCGTCTTCATCCAATGAAAAGGATTTTTGAGACGATTCAGGCTGTCGGTGTTGCCAACAACGCATCTGTACATATGTTGATAATCGGCCCGGATGAGGCGATTAGTGGAAATGATTGTGTGCGATTTTCAGACCAACGGCAAATCAAAAACGTCCATGTACTTGGCCCAATCTATGGCCTTGAGAAGTATGACTATTTCATGGCTTCGGACGGCTTCATCTCCCTCTCACATAGAGAGAACTATAACTATGCATTAGCAGAAGCCCTGGCTTGCGGACTGCCCGTCATTCTGTCGCCTGGCAACGATCTGTCCGTAGATTTGAGCAACCAAGAACATGAAATGGGCTGGATGCTCAAGTCATTTGATGAACACGAGGCAGTTGAGGCAATTATGCGTTTTGCATCAGTGCCGCGATCTGTTTTGCTTGACATGGGTAAGGCGGGTCAAAATTGGGCGAGACTAAACCTTGTCAGGGAACGGTTCGTCAGTAGGGTTCAAGAACTTGCCAATGAAACAATCAGAAAGCGAGACAGCAAGTCAAAATGAGCATACTGCCCAACAGAGTCCTGGTTACCGGTAGTTCTGGTTTTATTGGACATCACTTGGTGAAAAAGCTGGTGGCAGACAACGTCGTAGTGCTGGGTGTTGACATCCAGGCACCACAGTCAGACGTCGAGGACTATGAATTTATCCAGTGCGACATCTGTCACGCAGACCGCTTGATGACGATTGTACAGGAATTTGCCCCAACTGCGGTAATTCATCTGGCTGCGCGCACAGACCTTGATGAAGAAGACAATATTCAGGGGTACGCAGCAAATATCGATGGGGTGCAGAATCTTGTAGAAGCTATTAAGGCAACCTCATCTATACAACTCTGCATATTTACATCATCTCAACTTGTGTGCAGGTTGGGATACGTTCCACGACATGACGAAGATTATTGCCCAAACACCTTATACGGTGAAAGCAAAGTCCTTACTGAGACAATTGTACGGAACCAAGATGGTGGAGGGGTGACATGGTGCATTGTGCGGCCTACCACAGTATGGGGAGCTGGCATGAATCAGCATTATCGACGCTTCTTTCGGTTGATTCGCAAGGGACGTTACTTTCACATTGGCAAGCGACCTTTGCAGAAAACCTATGGCTACGTGGGAAATGTGGTACATCAGTATCAAAGTTTTCTGGGTGCGGAAAAAGACCAAATCAACAGGCAGACATTCTATGTCGGTGATTATGAACCGATCATTTTGCAGCGATGGATCGATGCCTTTCAGGCTGAACTAGGCGCCCGGCCTATTCCCACGGTCCCAATCTGGGCAGCGAAAATCGGTGCCCAATGCGGAGATGTGCTTAATCGGATAGGGATTGAGTCTTTTCCGTTCAACTCGTTTCGCTTGAACAACATTCTGACTGAATATCAATTTGACCTTACTGCAACTAGGCAAATATGCGGGGAGCTACCGTATAATCAGGCTCAAGGCATTCGTGAGACCGTTCACTGGCTAGTCAATGACGTTTTTCCGGAGGGTTGACACCCCATGACAATGTTAATTCTTTCGATGTGTTCAAGGAGGTGACCTAGTGTCAAACCAGACTCATATTCTAGTCACAGGTGCAGGCGGCTTCATCGGTGGCCATTTGGTTGCCGCATTGCTTCGGCAAGGACATCGTGTGCGCGCTGTAGACGTCAAACCGCAGTGGCAGTGGTACCAGCGCTTTTCTGGAGCAGATAACCGCACCCTGGACTTACAGCAAAAGGAGAACTGCATTCAGGCTGTAAACGGTTGCGACTGGGTGTATAACCTGGCAGCCGACATGGGGGGGATGGGGTTCATCGAAAACAACAAGGCACTCTGCATGTTGTCCGTGCTTATCAACACTCACATGTTGATGGCTGCACGAGAATGCGGCGCCACACGATTCTTCTTTTCGTCATCGGCCTGCGTCTATGCAGGCTACAAACAGAAGACTACCGACAACCCGGGATTAAAAGAGGAAGATGCTTATCCAGCCGATCCTGAAGATGGTTATGGATGGGAGAAACTTTTCAGCGAACGTATGTGCCGACACTTTCACGAGGATTTTGGCCTGGAGACCCGCGTGGCGCGCTTCCACAATGTTTATGGGCCACACGGCACGTTTGACGGTGGTCGCGAAAAAGCGCCAGCTGCCATCTGCCGCAAAGTCATTCAGGCGAAACTATCCGGAACAAATGAAATTGAAATTTGGGGCGATGGTTTGCAGACTAGAAGCTTTATGTATATCGACGACTGCCTTCATGGTGTACAGGCCATCATGCAGAGCGATATTCATGAGCCAGTGAACTTAGGCAGTGCAGAGATGGTGTCGATCAATCAACTTGTCGATATTGTCGAGGAAATTGCTGGCGTCCATCTGGATCGGCGTTACAATCTCTCTGCGCCCAAAGGCGTCCGCGGACGCAGCAGTGACAACACTCGTATCAGACAGTTGCTTGGTTGGGAGCCGTCCATTCCCCTACGAGTTGGGATGGAAAAGACCTATGCTTGGATCTACGATCAGATGATCAGCGGGTCGAGCAAAGATTCGGTTTTCAATCGCTATTGATGGAGATACCGGCAGAGCACATGGCCAAAGTATTGATGCTGTCATTGGTGTTTGGTCCCGACACGGTCTCCACCGCGAACATGATGACTGAACTTGCGCAAGGATTACAGGAGTGTGGTCACGAAGTCACCGTATTGACTTCGATGCCACACTACAATCCTGCGCAAGAGGTGCTGAGCAATCCGCACTACCGCGCCAAGTTACCCAAGTTGTATACGGATGTCTCCGAACGCGGGGTCAGGGTCATTCGTGTTTTCATGCCGCTGAAAGGCCGCAAGGTCTGGCGCCGCGCACTTGACTATATTTGGTTCCAGAGTCTGACCCTGGTGATCGGTGTGCTGAAAGCCGGCCGCCAGGATGTCATTTTTGTGCCGTCCCCGCCGATCACTCTTGGTCTGAATGGCTTTCTGCTCAAAGTCTTGCTGCACGGCAAAATGATCTACGATGTGCGCGAACTGTGGCCTGATGTGCCTGTGCGCATGGGACTGTTGAAGAATAAGCTCCTGATACGGTTGGCCTATGCAGTTGAAAACTTTGTTTATCGAAACTCGGTGGCCATCACATCAATAGCCCGCAGCTTCAACGCAAACCTTGAAGCACGAGGGGTTCCAAAGAAGAAACTGTACTTTACGCCGAATTTTGTGGATGTTGAATGGCTCAAGCCATTGCCTAAGGATAATGCGTTTGCCCGGGAACACGGCCTAGACAACAAGTTCGTCATTTTCTATGCAGGAAATATCGGATTGTCACAAGGCTTGGAGATTCTGACCAAAGTTGCGGTTGACTTCGAGGCGGATCGCGATGTCGTGTTTCTAGTCATCGGCGACGGTGCAGCTCGTCTCCATCTTGAGCAGGCAGTGAAGGACTCAGGATTGCAGAACATCTGTTTGCTTCCGTTTCAGCCGTACAGGCGTGTGCCGGAAACGTATGCAACGGCAGATGTATCGATATCCCCCATGAAACTCGGTTTCTCATACGACACGGTGCCATCTAAGATCTACACGGCTATGGCAGCAGGCCGCCCCGTCGTGGCAGCAGCGGAATCTGATACCGAGACAGCTATGCTGATTCAAGAGTCATCTGCGGGACTCGTGGTGACACCCGAGTCAGCACAAGAGATGATCGACGCAATCAAGCAGCTTCGCAACTCTCCAGAATTAGCAACCTGGATGGGACAGAACGCTCGTCGTTGGGTTGTGGCGCACTACAGCAAGACAGCAGTGATCGATGCCTACGATAAGGCGATTCGCCGAGTAGCCCAAGACACTCGTCTATGAGCGGACCTCAGAAACTAGTCCTGGTTAGTGGGGCCACAGGTGCACTTGGCCCGCGCGTGGTGGGGGCACTCCATGAAATCGGCATGTCGATTCGTACCCTGTCGATGGACGCACCATCTCCAGGCTTGCTACCACTTACCATTGAAACACAAATTGGCGATATCACCGACGTCAATGCCGTGCAGACCGCGATGAGCGGCGTCGACGCCGTCGTCCACATGGCGGCGCTGCTGCACATTGTCAACCCGCCACTGAGCTTGCGCCCGCAATATGAGCGCATCAACGTCGAGGGCACGCGTATTGTCGTCGAAGCTGCGCTCAATGCCGGCGTTCAGCGTCTGGTCTTCTTCAGCACGATTGCCGTCTATGGCTACGGTCAAGGACGCCTGCTTACGGAAGATAGCATTCCTCATCCTGACACCTTCTACGCCGAAACCAAACTGGCAGCCGAACAGATCGTGTTGGCGGCCCGGCGCGCCGACGGCCAGCCGCTGGGCGTCGTGCTGCGCTTGGGCGCTGTGTATGGGGCGCGTATCAAGGGCAACTATCAGCGTCTAGTGCGTGCGCTGGCGCGCAACCGCTTTCTGCCGATCGGCAAGGGCGAGAATCGCCGCACCCTGGTCTACGACAAAGATGTCGCACGTGCCGTGCTCTTGGCCGTGCAGCACCCAGCCGCCGCCGGCCGGGTCTACAACGTCACCGATGGCGAGTTGCACACTGTCCGCGAAATCAACCAGGCGATCTGCACGGCGCTGGGCCGCAAACCACCGGGAGTGTATTTGCCGGTCGCGCCTGTGCGGGCGGCAGCGGGGTTGGTGGAAGATACCGCACGTCTGCTGCGCCGTCAATCCCCGATTGGGCGGGCGACCATCGACAAATACACGGAAGACGTTGCCGTCGACGGCCAGCGTATCCAGACCGAACTGGGGTTTCGCCCTGCTTACGACTTGGTCACAGGGTGGGCGGATGCAGTTCAGGAGATGCGGCGGCAGGGCGCGCTATGAGTGAGTCGCTGTGGTGGTTTGGGCTTTTCGCCGTGGCTGCCGGCGTTGCCTACGCTGGCGTCGCCTACATGCGCCGCTGGGCCGCCCAACGCATGCTGGACATCCCCAACGAACGCAGCTCACACACACAGCCCACCCCGCGCGGGGGCGGGCTACTGATCGTGCTGGTGACGCTGGCCGGGCTGTGGCTGGCGGCGCCGTTGCTGGGCATCGGCTGGCTGTCGCTTGGCCTGGCTGCGTTCAGCCTCGGCGCCGCCCTGATCGCATGGGTCAGTTGGCGTGATGACCTGCGGCCAGTCCCCAATCGCGTCCGTTTTGGCGCGCACGCCGCCGGCGCACTGATGGTGATCCTGTTTGCCGGCTACTGGAGCAGCGTCGAACTGCCGCTGCTCCCTGCATTCCCGCTTGGCTGGCTGGGCATCCCGATCACCTTTTTGTGGCTGGCTGGTCTCACCAACGCCTACAACTTCATGGATGGCATCGACGGTCTGGCCGGTGGGCAGGCGGTCGTCGCCGGGCTGGGCTGGCTAGCGTTGGGGCAGCTTGTCGGGCTGCCGCTGGTCAGCCTGGTCGGTGTGCTCGTAGTCGGCAGCAGCCTGGGCTTTCTGGGACACAACTGGCCGCCAGCGCGCATCTTCATGGGCGATGTCGGCAGCGCCTTCCTGGGCTTCACGCTGGCGACGCTGGCCGTGCTCGGCGGGCCGGCGGACGCCCGGCTGCCTTTCGCCGGCGTGCTGGTGCTCTGGCCCTTTGTCTTCGACACGACCTTCACGATCCTGCGCCGCTGGCGTCGCGGCGAAAACATCTTTGCCGCGCACCGCTCACACCTCTACCAGCGTCTCGTCATTGCCGGCTGGCGTCACCGCACCGTCACGCTACTCTATCTGGGGCTGGCGCTGCTCGGCGTCGCGCTGGCGCTGGCGTGGGTGGGCGGGCTGCCGGGCGGTGGGCTGGCCGCTGCGTTCCTGCCGCCGCTGTGCGCCCTGCTGTTGTGGTGGGGCGTCGGGCGCGTCGAACACCGCTCGGCTGTGCCTTGATTGGGCTGGGCGGTGCATAGCAAAAGAGAGTTGCCGCATCTGTTTTGTTCATCGATCCGCTGTGATATACTCAGCCAGACAGGCATGCCCGTCAACTGATTGACAGTGGATCAAAGATGACATGCCTTTGAGATTTGGCGTAAGATTCCTACTGTTCGGATATCGTGCGAAAAATGGCCAGAGTGCTTCACTACCGACGCCAGGGAAACGTGTCATGGAGAGAATTGCAAATCTGCACATCGAAAGGCTGCCAGAAGGAGTCTATCTGGCGACATCAGAGGACGTTCCTGGTTTGGTAGCTCAGGGGCGTACGATTGCGGAGACGCTGGAGATTGCGCGCGATGTGGCGAAGAAACTGCTTGAGGCGCAGCGTGAGCGCTCAGGCAGCATCGAACTTGCTGTTGCCAGGGAGGCTTTTGACTATCCACTGATTGTGGCCGACTGATGGGACGACTGGCTGGTTTTCGCTAGCGAGAGATCGTCAGGCGATCTCAAGCGATTGGGCTTTGAGTTTGATCGCCAGGCAGCCGGAAGCCATGAAATCTGGTACCGCGCACCGCTCACACCTCTACCAACGTCTCGTCATCGCCGGCTGGCGTCACCGCACCGTCACGCTGCTCTATCTGGGGCTGGCGCTGCTCGGCGTCGCGCTGGCGCTGGCGTGGGTGGGCGGGCTGCCGGGCGGTGGGCTGGCCGCTGCGCTCCTGCCGCCGCTGTGCGCCCTGCTGCTGTGGTGGGGCGTCGGGCGCGCCGCAGAGACGCCATCGTTGTCTGGGAGCGAATCAGCACAACCTATCCATGCTTTAGCGCTCGTACAGACGGTGGGCGCCGGCAACGTACTCTATAAATCTGGTGGCAGTAGAACCGAGACATCATCACTGTTTCCCGACAATTCGGGCATTGTCAGCGCAGACGGTATAATGCGGTAGGCATGGGCGCCGCAGACGCCTGCCTCGTGTTGGCGCGCTGAGACAACCCGCTCACGGCCTGACCTATCAACCCGATTCACGGAGCGAGAAGACGATGTCGACTACACCGGTTGAACGCAAATTTTCCTCACCGACGCTCACTGGTCTGCGCGTGCGCTACCTGATGCTGCTTGACCTGATCCTGGTGTTGCTGGCGATTGTGCTCGCCTTTGTCGTCCGCTATGAGGCCCTGGTTAGCATCTGGCCCTACATTGTCCAGAATTGGAGCTACTTTCTGCTCGTCCCGCTGGTGAGGCTGCCAACTTATTTCGGCTTTCGTCTCTACAATCGTATGTGGCGCTACGCCAGCATAGTCGAAATGAAGATGATCGTAGCGGCCAGCCTGGTTAGCGCAGCGATTATCTTCGCCGTGAACTTTGGGCTGCTGCCATTTCTGGGGATAGCGTACATGACGTCGCGTTCGGTCTGGTTTCTGGAGGGACTGTTGAGCCTGGGCTTTCTGGCGAGCAGCCGCTTTGTCCTCCGCCTGATCCAAGAGCGCTACCGCCCTCATGAGTTGGCGCAGGTGCGCGCCTTTATCCAGAACCCGACCAGGTTGCTGATTGTAGGCGCAGGCGATGCTGGCGCCATGGTGCTACGCGAGTTACAGAGCAACCGCGCTCCCGGCATCGAGGTGATCGGTTTTGTGGATGACGACCCCGCCAAACGCAAGCTAAGCGTCAATAGCGTCCCCGTTCTGGGCAATCGCACCGCCATTCCCGACCTGGTCAAGCGTCATCGCATCGATCAGATCATCATTGCCATGCCGACCGCGGCGGGACGCGACATCCGTGAAATTGTCCAGATTTGTGAAAAAGCTGGCATTACGCCGCGCACGATTCCCGGTCTCTACGAGTTGATCGACGGCACGGTGAAGCTCACACAGGTGCGCGAAGTGCGCATCGAAGACCTGCTGCGCCGCGACCCGATTCGCACTGACACAGCCGCCGTTGCCGAGTTGTTGCGCGGCAAGCGCGTGCTCGTCACCGGCGGCGGCGGCTCGATCGGCAGCGAACTGTGCCGGCAAATTCTGCGCTGTCGTCCCGCCGAGCTGGTGTTGCTGGGGCACGGTGAAAACTCGATCTTCGAGATGCACAACGAGCTACTCATCGAGAACCGCCGGATGCTGGATGGCAGCGTCATCATCACGCCCGTGATCGCTGATATTCGCTTTGGCGACCGCATCCTGACGATCTTCGAGCGGGTAAGACCTCAGATTGTTTTTCATGCGGCAGCGCACAAACACGTTCCGCTGATGGAAATGAACCCTGCGGAAGCCATCACCAACAACGTGCTCGGCACCCGCAATGTTGTCCAGGCCGCACAAGCAGTCGGCGTCGAACGCCTTGTTATGATCTCGACGGACAAGGCGGTCAATCCCACCAGCGTGATGGGCGCCTCCAAGCGCGCTGCTGAGTTGATCGTACACGATGTGGCGCGGGCAAGCGGACGACCCTACATGGCGGTGCGCTTTGGCAACGTATTGGGCAGTCGCGGCAGCGTGGTGCTCACTTTCCGTCAGCAGATCGCAGCGGGTGGTCCTGTAACCGTGACCGACCCCGAGATGAAACGATTTTTTATGACAATTCCAGAAGCTGTGCAACTGGTTTTGCAAGCAGCAGTCTTGGGCAAGGGTGGAGAAGTATTCTTGTTGGACATGGGCGAACCGGTCAAAATTGTCGATATGGCCGCCGACCTGATCCGGCTTTCGGGACTGGAAGTAGGGCGCGACATCGATATTGTCTTCACCGGTCTGCGTCCCGGTGAAAAGCTCTTTGAGGAGCTTTTCATCCCCGGCGAGTGCTACGAACGGACTCGCCATGAAAAAATCTTCATCGCCAGCAACGCCAGTAGTTTCGTTCCTGACCACCTGGATGACGCCATCGATGGTTTGCAACGCGCCGCAGACCAGAATGATCGCGAGGCCATCTTGCGCGGGCTGCAGAACCTCATCCCCGAATATCAGCCGACGCAAATCGTGGCGCCGCCCGTCAATGGCCGACCGCCAGGCAACGCTGCCTCCCTCAAGCTGGCGTCGCCCGCTGAGGTGACTCGTACTGCAGCCTGATTGGGACAAGTCCGGCAGTATGGTGCATTCCAGGCGGCGACCGCACTTCAGTCGCCCTACAGACTGACAGCTATGACAGAACACGACGCCAGCCTCACCGATAACCCGCTTAGCGAGCGCGAGATGGAAGTGGCGCGACTGTTGGCGACCGGCGCCAGCAACGCCGAGATCGCGCGCGAGCTGGTGATCAGCCCCCACACAGTCAAGGTGCATCTGCGCAACATCTTCGAGAAGTTGCAGGTCAACAGCCGCACCGAGGCATCGATGGTATTGGTGCAACGGGGTTGGCTTGTCGTGCCTGGCGCGCTGGTCGAGACTGCTGCCGAAGCGGCGCCACCACCGCCGCCCTTGCCTGAACCGGCGCCGCTGCACCATCTGCCGGCGCACCTGCCCATTTGGCCACGCGCCTATCTCGTCGGTGCACTGGCGCTGTGTCTGCTGCTCTTGCTGGCGCCCTACGCTGGCGCGCTGATGAACGACGCCACCGACCTGCTGACCAATGCCGACCAACCACGCACCGTCCCGCCAACGGCGCAACTTGAACCACGCTGGCAGGCGCGCACACCGTTGCCCCAACCCCTGGGGCGCCATGCTCTGGTGAATTTCGCCGGACGCCTGGTGCGTCTGGGGGGAGAGACGACGCAAGGTGTTGCAGTAGATGCTGTCCAGTTTTTCGATGAGCAGAGCAATCGCTGGGTTGCCCTGGCGCCCCTACCGACGCCGCTTGCCAACCTGGCCGCCACCACTCTGGACGCAACGCTCTACGTCGCTGGCGGCAGCTATCAGGCCAGCACAGCCGCTGACGTCCCGGTGCTATCCGATCAACTGTTGCGCTATGATGAGAGCTTCGACACGTGGGCAGTCGTTAATAAGCTACCCTATGCGGTGGCCGGCGCAGCGCTGGTGGCTGATGAGGCTGCGCTCTATCTGATCGGTGGTTGGGATGGGCAGAACGTGCGCGACGAAATCTGGCGCTACGCCCCCGGGATGCAAGCTGGTTGGGAATTGGTCGGGCGCCTGACCAAGGCGCGAGCATTCCTGAGCGCTGCGGCTGTGCACGATGTGCTATACATTGCTGGCGGTTATGACGGCGCACGCGAAAGCAAATTATTGGAGCGCTTCACGCCCGCGACGGGTGAAATCCACGAGCTAGCGCCAATGGCGACCCCGCGTGGCGGGCTGTCTCTGGTGTACGATGGCGTGACGCTGTACGCTATCGGTGGTGGGTGGACACAGCCCATGACCAGCCTGGAACGCTATGACATGGCCGGTAATGCATGGAGCAATTTCCCATCACCAATCCAGGGCGAATGGCGGAATCTCGCCGCTGCCGGGCGCGATGGGATCATCTACATGACAGGCGGCTGGGCTGGCGACTACCTGGACGTACATCTTGAGTTCCAGAGTTCGTTCCGCGCGCTGTTGCCGGTGATCAGCAACGACTAGGGCGGCAGCGGGCCGCATCTACGGTGATGACCAGGTCACTGGCTCAGCGTCATGGGGGCGCCGGCTCAACCGCGCGGGCGGTGAGCCAGACCTGCCAGCCGATGTCCCGGCGCAGCCACCAGCACGCGATAGAGAAGCGTCTTGGTCGACATTGCGTTACCCTCACGCACCTGCAGCAACGCCACCAGCACCACGCCCAAGAGCAACCATTGCACCCCAAAGAAGATGGCGTAGCCATTCAGCGGCAAACCTGCCACGACAATCTCCAGGGTGCGGATATGGTCAAGCACGCCGCCCCACAAAATCGGCGCCAAACCGGCCACCAGGCTGACGATCACCGATTGCAGCGCAAAATACTGCGTCGTGCCGTATCGATCACCGACCGTGTTCATCATCAGGCGCGTCAGCGACAACTCGTAAATGGAGGCAAAGAAGCCGGCAACTACCATCAGCAACGGCGCCAATAGCCAGGCGCCCTCTATCGCGTGCGCCGCCAGCAAAAACCAGGCAAAATAGTAGAGCGTCCACCACAAGAACACCACGCCCAGAAAAGGACGGCTGCCCAATCCATCCACCCGGCTGCGCAACAGGCGCAAACCCAGGATGCCCACCAGCGCCGCACCAGCCGTAATCCACAAAATCAGGCCATCCTGGATGTTCACCTCTTCACGCACAAAGACCGTAACAAATGTCGCGGTTGAGAGCACGCAAAGTTGCACCACAACAGAAAAGATCAGCAAGCGCACGAACGCACCATCTTGTAGCAGATCACGCCAGCGCAGCGGAGCCAGCGACGCCCCCACGCGCGGCTGGCATTCTGGCTCCGGGATGCGGTTTAGAAAGTAAAGACTGGTGGCGCCGCCCAAAAAACTTAGCCCGAAGACGATAGAGAATGCCCACATGTTGTCGTGGTCAAAGAGAAAAATGCCGGCCACCACCAGCGCTGCAACGCTGGCGATGCCGATGAAGGTGCGGTCGCGGCTGAGATAGGCGCCGCGCACGCCACGCGGCACAATCGCCGTGATCCATGGCATCCATGCACAGGTGGCGATGCCGCGCAACGTGGTGAAAGCTGTCATAATCAAAATCATCAGGGCGATCACGACGCCCGGCGGCCAGAAGGTCACGGTCAGGGGCAGCAACGTCAAAAAGACCAGCGTCACCACGCGTGCCGACCAACCGCTCACCATCAGCTTGCGGTAGCCGATGCGCTCGGCATGTGGCGCCACCACCAGTTGCAACACCGAAGTCAACGGCGCCAACCCGGCCAACAACCCAAGCACGACTGCCGGCGCCCCCAACTCGCGCGCAAACAGAATCAACGGGCTGCCCAGACAAATTTGCCAGGAAACGGCGTTGAAAGCCTGGAAGAAGTAAGCGTTGTGAATACGCGGCGGCAAGGTTTCGGAATTCATCCGATCATGATACTGCGACTGGGGGCGAGGAATCAAATGGAGGCGAACGCTATTCCAGATCAAATAGATCGACGCGCTCGCCAGTGGTGGACTCGTGGCGGCGCGGCAACAACTGTGTAAGGCTCAACGCAATCAATAACAAGATAATGATAGGTGCGGAACTCATGACAGCGCCCTTCGGGTGTATACTCAAAGCCGATACGGTTGACGATACAAGTCGCATTTGCCTCAGTCAAACGTCATCACGCCCTCCTGGTTGCGACGATTTGCAGAATCATCAGCTTCAGGATAGCGCGTTCGATCGCCTGCGTCTGTGCGGTAAGACATAGGGTGTTGGTGACGCGCACAACCTTCGGCAAGATAAAGGGATGGAAAAGCAATGGCAGATCAGCAGAACGTAGAACAATGGCTCCGCCAGGGGTTCAAGTGGCTCAATCGTTACATGGTGCTGCATTGGCGTCTGGGATTGGGGCCAATCGCCAACCGTGCTGACCTGGCCGGCTGTATCATGATCCTGGTGCACACTGGGCGCAAGAGCGGACGCCTTCGACGCACCCCAGTCAACTATGCCATCATTGCGGGCGATGTCTATTGCGTGGCCGGCTTTGGCCACGTGGCAGACTGGTATCAGAACCTGCTCGCCACCCCGAACGTGGAGGTCTGGCTGCCGGCTGGTTGGTATGCGGGCGTCGCCGAGGATGTCACCGGGCTGCCGGCTGACGAAAAGGCAACAATTATGCGGCAGGTGCTGATCAATAGCGGCTTTGCCGCACGCATTGCCGGCATCGACGCCGCCCGCATGAGTGACGAGCAATTGCTGGGCGCTACCGCCCAATACCGCCTGGTTCGCATCCGCTGCACTGCGGCGCGCACCGGCGCCGGTGGGCCTGGCGATCTGGCGTGGGTGTGGCCGCTGACGACGATCGTCCTGGCAATGCTGCTGTTGCTACGCCGCAGACGGTAGTCTGCCCGCACATAGCATTGACCCGCCACGTTGCTTTATCTGGTGAAGACAGCCGCAGCGTGGTATCATGCCGTTATTGATTTCCAGATTGAGGTTTGTCGATGCAACGCTGCGTGTTGCATATGCGCTTCCGGCACGCAGTACGCACTACGCGACACTTGAAACAAAAATTCTGCCTGACAAGGCCTCAGCCCTGCGATGACCAACACACAGGTCTTTCACGTCGATCCGCACCACCCTGATCCTGCCGCCATCGCCACCGTCGCGCAGGCGCTGGCGGCAGGACGGCTTGTCGCCTTTCCAACCGAGACGGTCTACGGGCTGGGCGCCAACGCACTCGACGCTACAGCGGTGGCGCGCATTTTCGCCGCCAAGCAGCGCCCCACCACCGACCCGCTGATCGTGCATCTTGCCGACGCCACCCAACTTGCTCGCGTAGCGTTTGACATCCCGCCAGTGGCGCCGAGACTGGCAGATCGCTTCTGGCCAGGGCCGCTGACGCTGGTGCTGCGACGTGCGCCGCATGTGCCGCCCAACGTCTCTGCCGGGCGCGACACGGTCGCCGTGCGCGTGCCAGCGCATCCAGTTGCCCACGCCCTGCTGTCAGCATGCGACCTTCCCATCGCCGCGCCGAGCGCCAACCTCTTCAGCCGCCCCAGCCCGACGACAGCACAACATGTGCTCGACGACCTGGCCGGCCGCGTCGACATTGTGCTTGACGGCGGAACAACCACGATCGGTCTGGAATCGACGGTGATCGACTTGACGCAGACGCCGCCGGTATTGCTGCGTCCGGGTGGCGTTGGGGTGGAGGCGCTGCGTATGGTGCTCTCCGACCTGCGCGTGCCCGACGCCCCGCTGGTCACAGACGCAGCAGAAGCCGCTGCTGCGCCGGGATCGCAGCTCAAGCACTACGCACCCCATGCACCGCTCTTTTTGCTGCGAGGTGACGCGCGCACAGCGGTGCAGTTCATCCACACTGTGGTGAGCGCCCTACACGCGCGTGGCTTGCGTGTGGGCGTCCTGATTCCTGATGAAGAGTTTCCCGACTACACGGACTTGCGAGCTGAATTGGTAGGGCTTGGCCCGGCGCACGATCTGGCAATGATTGGGCGCTATCTCTTTGCGCGACTGCGCGAGGTGGATAGTCTGGGCGTCAATGCGATCCTGGTGCGGGGCGTGGCGGAAGACAACGGCGGCGGATTGGGGCCAGCGATCCGCGACCGTCTCTTTCGCGCCGCCGAAGGTCGTGTGCTCGATGCCGCCGACCCGACGACAGCACTACAGCAGCTATTGCGCCTGATCGACGCCACAACGAAATGACTTGCGGCGAAATGATCGGTGATGGGTGACAGGCGTCAGCTCACCCGTCAATTTGCCATGAGGGGGATTTCTTCTATTGCTTCCAACACCGGCTCATACCGGCAACGGCAGCCGTAGGGCGACGTACAACCGCGATGCGGCAGTTCCGGCACACGCGCCACCAGGTATTGCTTGCCCAGATGCTGGCGGCAGTGCTCGCAGGTGTGTTCGTCGTTTACACCGACGATCTCCAACCGGCGCACGTGGTCACCGCCCTTGACGCGCTGCCAGGTCTCCTGGTTGTCCACCAACAGCACAATGGCATGGGCGCGCCAGTAGACCGCTTCTACAATGTCCAGCTCAGGATGCGCCAGCTCCTGCGCGACCTGTGGAGGAATCTGCGCCGGGTCGAGCCGCCAGAATGCGCCCCACAGATGCTCCTCAGCGGCGTAGAGCTTCAACCACTTCACCGTCTCCGGGCTGAGACCATCGAACAGCCAATGGTCGAGAAAGAAGATGCGTCGCGTCACTGCGCTGTGATTCATCGGCGGTTCTGGCCCTGTCCAATCCGCCTTGCCGAGCGGGGTGCGATTCTCATATTGGCGACGGATGGTCAGCGCTTCACTCGTCATCATCTGCGCCAGCGCGTCGTGCACACCCTGCATGGCGGTGCGTTTCGCTTCCTCCGTGCGGCGTCGATACGCCTCCACGAACGGGCGTCCCTGCGCCGTCACTTGGTAACCATTGCCGGCGGGAGCCAGCCAGCCCTGCTTCTGAAAACGCGCCAGCATGTCAGGATACGGTTTGGGCAACACACGATTCCAGGCGCGTTGCGCAGTGCTGTCATGGGGCGCGGTTGGCTCGGCGAAATATGCCAGCAACTCGATCTGCGCGTATTCCTTCAGTTCTTGCGATTGCGCCAGCATCATGCCATCGACCTGGCCGCCAAACAAATTCTTGAATAGTTGCATCATTGGCTCTCAGACAGGTTTCAGAACAGGCCCCAGGCGCGCCAGAATGTCCAACAACAGCGCCGTCAGTCGGGGTACAATGAGTGCGCCCGCCTCAACGACCTCCTGATGTGAGGGCTGACCCGCTGCCTCCAATTGGTCGATGGCGACGTTGGTGATGGTGCTCAGCCCCAGCACTTCCAGCCCGGCATGATGCGCCACCATTGCCTCAGCGGCGGTGCTCATCCCCACAGCGTCGGCGCCCAGCGCATGCAGCATACGCACCTCAGCGGGTGACTCAAAGTTGGGGCCGGAAAGCTGCAAATAGACGCCGCGCCGCAACGTCAAGCCAATTGCGGCAGCGCTGGCATTGGCCAGCGCCCGCAAGCGCGGAGTGTAGATACGGTTGGCGGCGGGAAAACGTGGCCCGAACTCATCCAGGTTGGGACCTCGCAGTGGATTGACGCCAGCCATGCCGATCAGGTTGATGTGATCTTCAATCAGCATGATGTCGCCGGTGACAAACCCCGGGTTAAGCCCCCCTGCGGCGTTGGTGATGATCAGCACGCCGATGCCAAGCTGCTGCATGACGCGCACCGGCAGCGTCACCTGTTGCATGGAATAGCCTTCGTAGTAATGAAAGCGCCCTTGCATGACGCAGGCCGTGACGCCAGCGATCTCACCGATCACCAGCCGCCCGGCGTGTCCGGCCACCGTGCTGATCGGGAAATGCGGGATTTCGGCGTAGGGAATTACATCGGCGTTGCTAAGCTGTGCAGCAAGCCCGCTCAGCCCGCTTCCCAAAATCAGCCCCACACGCGGTTGCCAACGGGAGCGGCTGCGGATGAAGGCAGCCGCTTCAGTATAATCGGAGATGGTGTACGTTGTGTCGCGCATATCGCCATTGTACCCAGGTGCAGGCTTTCGATCAAACAGGAGAGCGCCAAGGGGGCTACTTTGCGTTCGTGGCAAAGCAGGTCATCGCCTCGGTCGTGACATATCCCTCGTCACGCCGAAGACGATAACCTGCGACTTGCGCCTACAACTGAGCACCTGCTGCTATGCGTGGAGGGGCGCCAGGGTCAGCCGGTCAGGGCTATCGCCCCTGCGCCTCGATGACCGCGATCGTCGTCACATTGACGATGTCGCGCACTTCAGCGCCGGTCGCCAGCACATGGATGGGTTTCTTCATGCCGACGAGAATGGGGCCGATGGCCTCTGCGCCACCCAGCTTGTGCAGCAGCTTGTACGACGTGTTGGCTGATCCCAGATCGGGGAAGACCAGCACATTGGCGTCACTGACGCGGCTGAAGGAGTAGTTGCGCTGCATCAGTTCCGGCGACACGGCGATGTCAGCCTGCATCTCGCCATCGACTTCCAGGTCGGGACCAGTTCGGTGGCGCGCTGCACCTTCTCCGAATCCGGGTGCGGTGTGCTGCCGAAGTTGGAGAAGCTCAACATGGCAATGCGCGGCTTGACGCCGAAGCGCTCGGCCAGGTCGGCGGCGTTGAGTGCAATGGCGGCCAACTGTTCAGCGGTCGGGTCGATGATGACGGTGGCGTCGGTGAAGAAGACCATCTTGTCTTGCACCAGCATCATGTAGACGCCGCTGACATAGCGTCCATCCTGTGCACCGACGCACTGCAACGCCGGGCGTAACACCTCAGGATAGTTGTAGGCCAGGCCAGCGATGAAGGCGTCGGCGTCGCCACACTCGACCATCATCGGGCCATAGTACATCTTCTGGCGCATCAGTTCGCGGGCGCGCGAGAGTGTTACGCCCTTGCGCTGGCGTTTGGCATAGAAGCGTTCGGCATATTCCGCCGCCTTGGGTGCGTCGATGGGATCGATAATTTCCGGCTCCCAGTCCAGCCCTAGCTCCTTGATCTGACGGCGCACCTCGTCAACATGGCCAAGCAACACCGGCGTGGCGACGCCATTGACCTCCACCTCGTGCGCAGCGCGGATCACACGCGGCTCACGGCCTTCGCCGTAGACAACGCGCTTGGGCGCTTTGCGCGCTTTGTGCTCCAGCATGTGCATCGTCTGCGCGCCTTTACCTAACCGCGCAGAGAGCATGTTCAGATACTCTTCCATGTCGAGCGTACGTCGCGCCACACCGGTGTCGATGGCAGCCTGCGCCACCGCTGGCGCCACCCACATCAGCACGCGCGGGTCGAGCGGTTTGGGGATGATGTACTCCCGACCAAAGCGCAGCTCGGTCAGGCCGTAGGCGCGGATGACGGCATCTGGTACATCTTCCTTTGTCAGCGCCGCCAGCGCTTTGGTGGCCGCCATCTTCATTTCCATGTTGACCTTGCGGGCGCGTACATCGAGCGCGCCGCGGAAGATGAAGGGGAAGCCCAGCACATTGTTGACCTGGTTTGGGTAGTCGCTGCGTCCGGTGCCGAAGATGACATCGCCACGTGCGGCCTGCACCTCTTCGTAGGTGATCTCCGGATCGGGGTTCGCCATCGCAAAGATGATCGGGTCGCGCCCCATACTGCGCACCATCTCGCGGGTAACGCAGTTGGCAACCGAGAGACCGACGAAGACATCGGCGCCTTTGAGCGCATCCGCCAGCGTGCGGGCGTCGGTTTCAACGGCGTACTTTTCCTTGAACTCATTCATACCGACAGTGCGTCCCTTGTAGATGACGCCCTTGCTGTCGCACATGATGAAATTCTCACGCCGGGCGCCCAACGCCAGGTAGAGGTCAGCCGTCGCAATCGAAGCCGCGCCGGCGCCGTTGAGCACGATCTTGACATCCTCAATCCGCTTTCCCACGATCTCCAGCGCATTCAGCAGACCAGCGCCCGAAATGATGGCTGTGCCATGCTGGTCATCGTGAAAGACGGGAATTTCGACGCGTTTTTGCAGCTCCGTCTCAATGTAGAAACACTCCGGCGCTTTGATATCTTCCAGGTTGATGCCGCCCACCGTCGGTGCGATCATCTCGCCAAATTTGATGATATCGTCGGGATTCTTGGAATTGACCTCGATATCGAAGACATCGACATCGGCAAAGCGCTTGAAGAGGACAGCCTTGCCTTCCATGACCGGCTTGGCGGCCAGCGCGCCGCGATCACCCAAACCCAGGATGGCCGTGCCATTCGAGATGACAGCGACCAGATTGCCCTTGGCGGTGTAGTCATACGCCAACTCGGGGTCATCAGCAATGGCCAACACCGGATAGGCGACGCCGGGCGAATACGCCAATGACAGATCGCGCTGCGTCTCCATCGGCTTGGTGGCGACGATTTTCAGTTTGCCTGGTCTGCCGTTTGCATGATAATCAAGGGAATCTTGTTTGAGGTCTGCCATTTTTTGACTCACTTTCAGTAAAAAGATTGCGTGGTGCGAAATACACCATTACATGGTACGCCTATCATGTGCGGAACGCAATCTCGGCCTCATGTCATGCAAGATTGAGAGAGAGGACCTCGCCTGAGGGGAGAGCCAGCGCTCAGAGCAAACCAAGCTCCACCGCTCGCCTGACCGCTGCGCGGCGGTTGTTGACGTTGAGCTTGCCGTAAATGCTCTTGGTGTGGGTGCGCACGGTGCTCAGCGCGACAACCAGTTCCCTGGCGATCTCGGGTCCCGATAGTTCGGTGGCGAAGAGGCGCAAGATTTCCAGTTCGCGCTGGCTGAGCGGTTCGATCAGCGGCGCCGCCGCATGAGCAATGACAGGCGACGCCGCTGTTGTCGCCTGTAATCCTGCCGCAAAACCAGCGAACAACCCTTCCGCAAATGTTGACATGACGCCGCCCGCAGCCGCGCGACGCAGCAGCATCGCCATCGCAGCACCCTCATCGACAAAGATGCGGATATAGCCCTCTGGTTCAGCCAGCGTCATCGCGCGTGCAAGCGCCGCCAGCGCCGTTGGGAGATCGCCATGCCGCTGCGCAGTGAGCGCCTGTAACAGCAGAAGCTCGATCACACTCCTCATTCGCCCGCCGGCTTCGGCAGCTCGTAGCAGACGCGCCGCAAAATCGGTTGCTGGCTGCGATGGATAGTCGGACGGCTGGCGCGCCAGGAGCAACCTGAGCAGCGTGATATGCTCGAACTCGCGCAAATAGCTGAGGGCATCGTCGGTGGACAAACCGCGTGCCTGCACCCAGGCGTTCGCCGCTTGCCACCTACCCTGGGCGATCCAAACACGCGCCCGCAAGGCCGCCACCGGACGCACATTAGGCGAATAATCACCGGCGTACACCTGTTCAGCTTCGTCGAGCAATGCCAATGCTGCCTCAAAGTCGCCCTGCGCTTGCAGGATGCGCGCCCGGACAACGCGCCAGCGATAGGGATGCTGTGGAAAGCCGTTTGTCTCACCCAGTTCACGACACCGCTGCAAGTGCCAGAGTGCGGCGTGCAAATCGTTGCGCTCCACGGCCAGCTCGCTCAGCCCAGCGTGCATATCCGCTGCACCACGGAGGGCAAACGCATGCTGTGCGGTGGCGAGCCGCAAACCGTGTTCATACGTGTGCTGCGCCTGATGGAGACGCCCCTGCGCGCAGCGAATATCCGCCAGAATGATGGCGCCAGCGATGGCGTCGGCAATGTTGCCGTCTCGCTCAAAGTGCGCCATGCCTTCGGAAAAGGTGCGGTGAGCGGTTTCGAGGTCGCCGTGCGTCCAGGCGACCAACCCCAGGAATCCCGCCGCCCCGCCACGGGTGGCGTGGTCGTCGTCGGGCGCCAGCTCAAGCGCCTGCTGCGCACAGGCTGCCGCCCCCGCAATATCGCCTTGCGCCATGGCCATGCCAGTGCGCGCTAGTGCAATCATACCCGGGAGGCGCCGAAATTCTTCGGCATCCACCACGATCAGGTCCGGCCGCAACGGCGCAGCGGAGGTGTCAGCCAGCCACTGCTCCGCGGCGCGCAGACGCCCCTCCACACCTTGAGTCTCGCCGCTGACCAGCAACGCCAGGGCATGGGCTACGCTGAGCACAGGGCGATTATGGAACACCACATCAGGCAGCGCTTGCAACCAACCGAGGATCACCTGCTCCTGGCGGCTACGTTGCAGCGCTGGCGCCGCCTGTTCGATCAACACTGCCGCTCGCTCAAAGTCTTTGCCGGCCAGCGCATGGTGGATGGCGTCCGCCAGCAGGCCCTGTCGCCCATACCACTCACTGGCGCGGCGATGCAGCTGCGCCGCCTGGCCGGGCTGCTCGACGTTCAGTCGCATCCGCAGCACGTCGGCAAAGAGATGGTGATAGCGATACCAAGTGCGCGTATCATCTAGTGGGATGAGGAAATAGTTTCCGCGCTGCAGCGCCTCCAACTGTGCGGCGCCGCCCGACTGTTCCGTGACAGCGTCACACAGCGCACCATGCATGCGCTCAAGGATCGATGTTTGCAGCAGAAAATTGCGAATCGGTGCAGGCTGACGCTGTAGCACTTCGGCAACCAGATAGTCTGCGATGTGGCGATGTGCACCCGAAAACACCTGGATGAAGTCGGCGACATTCTGATTGCCCTGCATCGACAGCGCGGCGAGCTGTAGCCCGGCAATCCACCCCTCGGTGCGCTGTTCCAGTGCGGCGACTTCGTCGGCAGAAAGGCTCAGCCCCATCACCTGGTGGAGAAACTCGGCAGCTTCGGCGAACGTGAAGCGCAGATCAGCTGCGCGGATTTCGGTCAATTGGTTGCGGGCGCGCAAACGCGGCAGCGGCAACGCCGGGTCATCCCGTGTGGTGATGAGCACATGCAGTTGCGGCGGCAAGTGTTCGACCAAAAAGGCGAGGGCTGCATCGACCGGTTCGGCGGCGACTAGATGGTAGTCGTCCAATACCAGGATGAACGCGCCGGGTGCGTGAGCAATCGCATTGAGCAGCCCGGTCAGCAGCGCGTCGAGCGGCGGTGGCTGCGCCGCTTGCAGCGCCTCCAGGATGTCCGTCCCTAGCCCCGGCGCCACGCGCTGCAAAGCGCACACGAGATACGTCAGAAAGCGCAGCGGGTCGCCGTCATTCTCGTCCAGGGAAAGCCAGGCAGCAGGACGCCCACAGCCAGCAATCCAGACGCTCGCCAGCGTGCTCTTGCCAAAGCCTGCCGGCGCAGCGATCAAGGTCAGCTTGCGTCCATACACCAATCCTGCACTCAATTGCTCGACGAGGCGGGAACGGATGACCGCCCTGGGCGGCGGCAATGGGCTGTGGAGTTTTGTCGCCAGGAGCGGGATTGCCATGCAAGGAATTCTAGCTTGCCTGTTCGCCACAAGGCAATTTATGTTCAAGACAAATTCCACGCACCGATGGTGATCTGACTGGCGGTCCGTCACTCGGTCACGTTGTAGCCCACGGCTTGCAGATCAAACTGTCCCTTGTCACAATTCCGGTGTCCATGGGCCTCTCCCAGGCGTGAACCCTGCTGGCACGACAAAGCCAGGCGATCTCCTCCAACCGGTTGCGCAAGACATTCGAGCAGAACAGCAAATGCGGCGCCATGCTATACTGTCCCGCATGGCTACCTCATCAAAGCGGGCTTCACGCCTTTCGATCTATCGCCACTGGCTGGAAGTGCCGGTGTTGATCCTTACCTTTACGTTGCTGCTCGGCGTACCGTTATTGCTGGGCGGGCTGAACACGTCCATCCAGATCATTACGGATACACCTGACGAGAACGAGCGCACCATTCTTGTCATTCTCCTGACGGCGCTTCTTATGCTGTTCATTGTGGCTGGCACCGTTGGCGTCACCTTCATGACGTTATGGTCGGCGCGGCGGCGGCTGCATCAACTGCGGCGCGGGGCGGTGCGCATCGGGCCTACCCAATTCCCCGCCATTGATGCAGAGGCGCGAGCCGTGCGAACGGCGCTGGCGGTGACGAAGGCGGTCGATCTCTATCTGGTCGATGGACGCTGGCTGACACGCGGCATCGCGCCGATCTCCGTGCTCGGCGTGACCAAACCCTATGAGATCGTGCTTGACGCTTCGTTGGTGCAGGAGATGACGCTGGCGGAACTGCGCTTCCTGTTGGGGGTCGAGTACGGTCACGTCCAACTGGGGCACGTGCGCGTGTTGACGATGATCGACGCCGTCAGCGGCAGCCTGGGGCGCATCCCCTTCGTGGGCGGCTTCGTGCGCGTGCTCTTCTCTAGTTGGAGCAACCTGGCCATCTACTCGTCGGATCGCGCCGGGCTGGTCGCCAGCGGCAGCCTGGCTTCCGCCTACAGCGCGCTCGGCAAGCTGGCCGTCGGCGGCGCGCTCTGGGCCGAGATCGACCACACGACGCTGGCGCGGCAGGCGCGGCGTCAGCGCGGGCGCGTCTTCGACCTCGGCAACCGGCTCACATCCCCCTTCGACACGCAGCCGATGGGACGCTTTCAGCGGCTGGTTGCCTTTTCCGACACACCTGCCTTCCAGTCCCTCTGCCCGGACGCCGACCTGAACTTCCCGGCGGCGGAGGTGTGGCGACAGCGCATCGCCGCTAACGCGGACGCGCAATAGAGCCTGGAATCTGTTCGGACAGTACATTTCTGCTCAGGATGCGTGCTCTGTTCTCTGCCATTGTGACAAGGTTGGATCGGGCGATGGCTTTGCACCCGATTCTGACGCAGAACACCAAACACCTGACAGGATCATAGCCCAGGCGCCAGACTCTGCCAACCTTCGTGCGCAGAGTCTGGCTGGCGCCCATGCAGCAGCGTGCTGGCGCAGACCTCTACTCCTGCCCGGCGAGGAAGCCCTCAACGTCCACCGCACGCGCCTCCACGAAGTCGATCAGCGCCTGCACCGCGGCGTCATACTCCGCCTGGCTGATGTCCTGCTTCGCCACCGGCGCCAGCAGTTCGGCGTGGGCGCGGATCCTGGCGGTCAGCGCATCTGGCGCCAGCACGGTGGCGGCGTTTTCCGCCAGCAGATCAACGTTTCGATTGAGCCGCTTTCACTTCACGCGGACGGCGGCTGCCGCAGCCACTGCGCCAAGTCGGCCGGCTGTGTGAAGTCGAGCAGGTCTTCGCTCAGGCGGTCGAGCTGGGGGATAGACAGCGACTCGATGGTCGCCTGGTCGTCCGTTGCCAACGGGCCAAACAAGTGTTGCAGTTGACGCACAATCGACTGCACGCGCCCGGTGCGGATACGCTGCTCAATGCCCTTTTCCTGAGCCAACCGTTCTGCGTAACTCAAGTATGTCATCGCAAAGTCCATGCGCAGCACAGGTCAGCGCCGTCGAGCAGATAGACCTTGACCAGCTTGTCCACCGTGCGCCGCCCCGTGTCGACGTCGGCCGTGATCTTCTGCAGCTCCTTGTCCAGTTTCGCATCCACCTATTCTGCCGTTGTCAATTCAACCCTGGCTTTGCTGCTGGCGCTCTCGATGGCGCCAAAGACCATCGCCAGGCTCTTGATGTTGTCGGCGGCGGTTGTCTCCGGCGTGGCGCCGGTGCGCACACAGTCGACGAACTCACGGATCGCGCCGGCGTGGCCGCCGATACGCGCGTCCGCAGGCGGCGGCGGCAGCTCCACGCGGTTCACGGTCGAGAAAAAGCCGCCGCGTTCGCCCACGATCTCCGCCTGAAAGCCGGCGGCGCCATCCCACCGCACGCTGCCTTCCGTGCCCACGATGCGCCAATCGCTTTCCCAGGTTGTACGCAGCCCCTCGGCGCACCAGCTGCCGCGATAGGTGAAGACCACATCCGCGCTCATCTCGAAGATTGCCACCGCCGACGCGTCCCGCGCATACCACGAGCCGGCCGGGTTCCATTCGTGACAGTAGACCGCCCGCGGGTCGGCGGCGGCGATCAGCCGGGCGGCGTCGAAGGTGTGGATCGCCATGTCGAGCAGCAGCACGTGCGCCATGACATCCCGAAAGCCGCCAAAGTGCGCGCCGATGTAGAAATCGGCGTTGACGGTCGTGATCCGCCCGATGGCGCCAGAACGCAGAAACGCCGCCAGTCGCCGGATGTTGGCGTCGTAGCGCCGGTTCTGCATCACGGCGAAGAGCCGGCCCGACGACTGCGCGGCGGCGACCATCTGCCGCGCCGCGTCCATGCTTGCCGCCAGCGGCTTCTCGCCCAGCACGTGACAGCCGTGCGCCAGCGCCGTCAGCGTCACCGGCAGATGCGCCTCAGGCACGGCGCAGTCGAAGACGATGTCCGGCTGTGTCTGCGCCAGCACCGCCTCCAGCGCGCTGCCGATCACGGCGTCCGTCCAACCATATTCGGCGGCGCGGGTGCGCGCGGCGTCAGGATTGATGTCGACAAAGCCGGTCATCGTCAAGCCGGGGATGGCGCGCACCGCGTCCAGCCAGGCGCGGCTGATGCCGCCGCAGCCCACCAGCACCGCCGTCAGCGGGTGTTCCATCGATGGTTGATTGGTCATTCTTATCCTCTCGGTTAATGCATTGATAAGCATTTTGATAGAACGAGTGAGTTGCGAAGGCGCCATGCCGCCGTTGATAGAAACCACCCTTTCTGGAAGCTCTGAGCTTCTGCGACGGGGGCGAACCACTTAGCATCTACACCATTATTCCGGTTAGTAGTTTGTCCTGCTGTAGCGATGCTTCAGATTATCGTTGCGTTCCGAGACTTGCGGTCGTTGAGCAGCGTGATCTTTTCTTGCGTAGGGAACCTGTGCAGCCCCGCGATAGAGTGCTTGCGCCAGCACTGGATGAGAGCCGGGCGGCTGGTCGGGGCGGCAGTCAAGCCGATGAGCCTGGACGCAGCGCGGGAATTGTCTGCACACGCACCGCATCCGCCCGCACCCGACCTGACGGCGCGCATCCATGTCGTCACCAGCGGCAACCCGTTCTTCCATGCTGGAGATCATGCTCAGCAAAAAAGCAGGTATAATGGAAGGCATGCCTGCACGAACCCAGCCCCTTCTGCTGACCACCAAGCTGCGCCGACCGGCAGTCCCGCACTGCGCCATGCCGCGACCGGTACTGATCGCGCGCCTGAACGCCAGCCTGGCCGCCGGTAGACCGCTGACGCTGATCGCCGCGCCAGCTGGCTACGGCAAGACAACGCTGGCCGCTGCGTGGCTGCATGCGCTTGTGGGTCAGCTGCCTGTGGCCTGGCTGGCGCTAGACGAGGCCGACGACGACCCGGCCCGCTTTTTTGCTTGTTTGATTGCCGCGCTGCAAACCGTGGAGCCAGGGCTGGGACAGGCCGCGCTCAGCTTGATCGGCGCGCCCGCCGCGGCCTGGAGCGCCGCGGAGTGGGCCGCCGGACCTATGGCCGCGCTGATCAACGAGCTGGCCGAGCTAGCGTCGCCGCTGCTCTGCGCGCTGGACGATTACCACCTGATCGCCGACCCGCGCATCCACGCCGCGCTACAGTTCCTCCTCGACCACCAGCCTGCAACCTTCCACCTGCTGCTGCTCACGCGCGAGGATCCGCCCCTGGCGCTGGCGCGGCTGCGCGCTCGCGGCCAGCTCACCGAACTGCGCGCCGACGACCTGCGCTTCACCCCGGCCGAGGCGGTGGCCTTCTTCAACCAGGTGCTGGGGCTGGCGCTGGCGCCCGAGGCGGTCGAGGCGCTGGCAGGCCGCACCGAGGGCTGGATCGCCGGGCTGCAACTGGCGGCCCTCTCGCTGCAAGGCCTGGACGCGGACGCGGCCGCCGACTTTGTCGCCGACTTCAGCGGCAGCCATCGCTACGTCATGGACTATCTGCTGGAAGAGGTGCTGGCGCGCCAGCCGGCCGAGGTGCGCACCTTCCTGCGCGGCACGGCCGTGCTAGAGCGGCTGTGCGGGCCGTTGTGCGACGCCGTGACAGCCGACGATGGGCTTTCGTCTGCGGTCGTTCGTCCTTCGTCGGCCATCCTTGAACAACTCGACCGCGCCCATCTCTTCCTCATCCCCCTGGATGCCGAACGGCGCTGGTATCGCTACCATCGGCTGTTCGCCGATTTCCTGCGCACGGAGCTGACCCGCGACGAGGAGTTGGCGCAGCATCGCCGGGCGGCCGCCTGGTTCGCGGCCAACGGCTTCGCACACGAGGCCATCGTGCACGCCCTGCGCGCCGGCGAGTGGGCGACGGCCGGGCCCCTCATCGCCGCGGCGGCCGATGACGCCCTGCGCCGCGGGGAGATCACGACGCTGGCATCCTGGCTGGCCGCGCTGCCCGCAGAGGTCGTGGCGGGCGACGAGGAGCTGCTGGCCCAGCGCGCGCTGACCACGCTGCTCACCGGCGCGCTGGAGGATGCCGGACGCTGGGCCGCGCGGCTGGCCGAGGTCTCCGCCGGGCAACCCGGCGTCCCCAGCGGACGCAGCCTGACCATCCGCGCCTGGCTGGCGACCGCGTTGGGGCAGCCCGATGTCCTGGCGCTGGCGCAGAACGCGTGCCGCCTGGTCCCCGACGCTGACGCCTTCTACAAGACGCTGGCGCTGATCGCGTTGGGGTTCGCCCAGAACGTGGCCGGCGACACGGCTGGCACGGACGCCAGCTTCCTGGCTGCGTACGAACTGAGCCAGGCGGCCGGGCAGCCGTTGGCGGCGGTCGGCGCGCTGGCGAACCTGTGCTTCAACCTGCTGGAGGAGGGCCACTTCAGCGAGGTGGACGCGCTGGCGCAGGAGGCGCTGGCCCGTTACGTGGACCGTCGCGGCCGGCCGCTGCCGGTATTGGGCGTGCTCTACGCGCCGCTGGCCGTGCTGGCCTACGTGCGCGATGACCTGGCGACAGCCGAGGCCTACGCCCGCGAGGCGCTGGCCTTAAGCCGCGGGCTCCTCTCGCGCAGCATTTTGGGCGGCGATGCCGAGATGACGCTGGCGCAGGTGCACTTCGCCCGCGGCGAGGTCGAACGGGCCTGCGCCCTCCTGGCCGAGGCGCGCCGCGCGGCCGAGCGCGCGGGGGTGGCGGTGGTGGCCGAGCGGCTGGCGCTGCAGGAGGCGAGCCTGCGCCTGCGCGCCGGCGACCCGGCCCCGGCCAAGCGCTATCTGGCCGCCGCAGACCGCCGCGCGCTGGCTGGCAGCCAGGCCGACATCGAGCGCCGGGAGCTGCTGCGGGCCCGCCTGGCCCTGGCGTACGGGGAGACGGCGGCCGCGCAGCGCGTCCTGGCCGGACTGGAGGCGGGAGCAGCCGCCAGCGGCCGCCGCGCCAGGCTGGTGCAAATCCACGTGCAGCAGGCGCTGGCTGCGCATTAGGCCGGTGACGCGGCCGCCGCTGGCGAGTATCTGCGCGCCGGTCTGCGCCTCGCCGCAGCTGAGGGCTACCGCCGCGCTTTCCTCGACGCGGATCGGCCGGTGGCCGAGCTGCTCCCTGCAGTGCGGTCGGCTGCGCCCGCTTTCGTAGATGACCTGCTGGCGCGCTGTGGGGCGGCGCCGGTCGGCCAGATCGCGCCCTCCCCGCTGGTCGAGCCGCTCAGCGAGCGCGAGTTGGAGATCCTCGGCCTGATCGCCCAGGGCGCCAGCAACCAGGCCATCGCCGACCGCCTGGTCATCACCGTGGGCACGACCAAGTGGCACCTCTCTAACATCTACAGCAAGCTCGGCGTCCGCAGCCGCACCCAGGCCCTCGCCCGCGCCCGTGCGTTGGGCCTCCTGACCCCTGACTCCTGACCTCTGTCCCCTGACTTTCCTCCGGTTCCAAAACCTCACTTTTTCCCTCACCTTCGGCAGGTGACGCGCGCCCGGCGGCGATGTAAAACTGAGACATCACCGCTGCGGAGGCGTCGTTATGGATCGCTACGAGATCGAGATCAAAGAACAGTTGGATGCGCGCTGGCTGCGCCGGTTCGAGGGCCTGTCCCTGCGGCATCTGCCCGACGGCCGGACGCTGCTGGCTGGCGAGTTGCCCGATCAGGCTGCGTTGCACGCCGCGCTCACGCGCATCCGCGACCTGGGGCTGACCTTGTTGCGCGTCGAACGGATCACGCCTCCGACCGGCGGACCGACCCAAATTCCATTCGACAAAGGAGAGGAACACCCATGAACACAACCGCTCGTATCAAAACACTCGGAGGTCGTATGCTCGTCCTGCTCTTGATCATCATCGTCCTGCTGGCTGGCTTCGTCCTCGTCTCGCAGTGGAGGGCGCACACGCCGGCCATCCTCGGCGCGGACAGCCAGCCGCTGCCCGGCAGCATCGCCGTGCTGGAAAAAATTAAGCTCGGCGGCGTGGATCAATGGCTCATCATCCGCGGCCACGATGTCAACAAGCCTGTCCTGCTCTTCCTCTCCGGCGGCCCCGGCGCCAGCGAGGCCGGCCGCGTCCTGCGCTTCAACAGCGAGTTGGAGAAGCATTTTGTGGTCGTCATCTGGGAACAGCGCGGCTGCGGCAAATCGTACCCGTCCATCAACCCCAAGTCCGACCTGACCATTGAGCGGTACGTCGCCGACATCATCGAGCTGGCTGATCTGCTGCGTGAACGCTTCGACGAGCAGAAGGTCTACCTGGTGGGTCACTCCTGGGGCACCATCATCGGTCTGCGCGCGGCCCAGGCCCGGCCCGATCTGTTCCACGCCTACATCGGCACGGCGCAGATGGTGGACGTGCAGGAGACCGACCACCTGGTCTACGACCAGGTGCTGGCGCGCTCCCGCGAGATCGGCGACACGCAGTTCGTGCAGACATTGGAGAAACAAGGGCCGCCGCCCTACTTCGGCAAAAGCCCGATCAAGCCGTATGCCACGCTCTTCAGCCGAGAATACGCCATGTTCGAAGTGCCGAACATCAAAAGTGAGGCCTACCGCCGCGAAGGGGACGCCCTCATGCTGATGCTCAAGCAGCCCGAATACGGCTGGCTGGATCGCATCTACTACCTGCTCGGCATGATGAACACCTTCAACGTCGTCTACCCGCAGTTGCAAGAGATGGACTTCCGCGTGGACGCGACCCGCCTCGACCTGCCGGTGTACATCGTGCTGGGCCGACACGACATGAACAACCCGTCCCCGATTCCAGAGGAGTACTTCAACCTGTTGCAGGCCCCGCGCAAGCAACTCGTCTACTTCGAGGACTCCGGGCACGGCATGATCTGGCAGGAGGCCGATAAGTTTCATCGTTTGATGGTGGAGACTGTCGTCCCGGAGACATACGTTGTAGAACAGAATTAATTCTGTTCTACGCAATGCGACATATGTAGGACGAGATTAATTTTGCCCTACGCAAGGAGAACATAACCATGAACAAGCGCACCATTCTTCTCGCCGTCGTTATCCTCATTCCCCTGGCACTGGCCGCGATTCTCGGTATACGGCAGGCACGGGCCGCGCGTGAAGTGGCCGACGCGTGGGCCACCTTCGCCGCCCACGCGCCGGCCCTGGCGACCACCTCCCGGCTGGAGATCATCCCGCTCTATGAGGCCGCCAGCGCACGCCCCGACCTCAGCAGCGGCCACGGCGTCTCGTACCTGATCCGCACCGATGCAGCCACTATCCTGCTGGATGTCGGCAACAATCCCGATGGGCTGGTTGTTGCACCCTTTGCGCAGAACATGCAAGCCCTGGGCATCGCCTGGGACGAAGTAGATCGGGTGGTGATCTCCCATCCTCACCCCGATCACGTCGGCGGAGCGGTGGCCTGGCGCCAGCGCACCCTTTCCTTCGGCGAGCTGCCGGACAGGTTGGGCGAGCGGCTGGTCTTCGTCCCGCACGTGACGGCCTACCAAGGCGCGGTGCACGCCACCATCCCAACCCTGCCCGCGCCCGATGTTGCCACGACTGGCGTCATCTCGTACCTGGAGACGTGGCCGATGTCGTTGTTCGCGGCCAAAGGGGGCGAGCAAGCGTTGGTGGTGCATGTCGCCGGGCGCGGCCTGGTGCTGATTACCGGCTGCGGGCATCCCGGCCTGGAGAGGCTCGTAGCGCGCGCCGAGTCTCTCTACGGCCAGCCGGTGGTCGGCGTAGTCGGCGGTCTGCACTACGGCGACGCAACAACCGAGGAAGTACAACCTCGTATCCAGTTCTTGCAGTCGCGCCCGATCAGTCTGCTGGCACTTTCGCCGCATGACAGCGGGACAGAGGCGCTGGCTGCATTCGCGCACGCCTTTCCTGGCATATACCGCACCTTGAAGGTCGGGGAGGCGCTCCACTTTCCCGGATAGATGTAACCTCTACCGTTGGTAAAGCGGTAGCGCGCCCAGCAATGCCGAGAAGCTGCTGGCGGCGATGCCCATATCCGTCGCCGCCAGCCATTGCTCACCAGCCGGAGCCAGGGCATAGACGCTGCGCCCAGCCAAGCCGCCAAAGCGCCAGGTTGCGCCAAGATCGCGGCTCAACCACAGCCCGGCATCCTCGCTGCCTGCCCAGTAGAGGGGGCCGTCAGGCAGATCGATGCGACCGAGGCGAATGACGGTAGTCGCCGCCAACGCGTTGATACGCTGCCAGGTGACGCCGTAATCGTTGCTGCGCCACAGCCCATCCGCTGCGCCAGCCCACAGCACGCCGTCGTCGCCCTGCAGCAGCGCATAGACCGTCTGCCGGGTCAGCGCGCCGGGCAGCTTGAACCAGCTCGCGCCGTCATCATCGCTGCGGAACAAGCCTTCGATTGTGCCCACAGTGAATTGCCCAGGAGTCGGGTGACGCAGGATCGACAGGATGCTCAACGTCTCCAAACCGGCGCCGAGCCGTGCGATCGTCTCACCGCCGTCTTTGCTGACGCCAATGTCGTTGCCCCATGTGCCCGCCCAGAACCGATCGGCGCTGGTTGTGTCGGGACTGACGGTGAAGAAGGTCACCTCCTCCAGACCGGCTGCCGTGCGCCAGACAACCGGATCGCGCTGCACCTCGGCGGTCGAATGCACGCCGCCTGTGGTGGCGACATACAGCCGCCCGTCGACGCCCAGCGCCATATCCCACACGACCCATGGCGGGCTGATCGCCTGCCAGCTTGCACCAGCGTCGAGGCTGCGATAGACGCCGGTCGGCGTGCCTGCCAGCCACAAGGTCGAATCGGCAGGATCGACAAGTAGTGCGGTGACAGTGACCGGCAATCCTTGTACTGCGCGCCAGCTCGTCAATCTATCGAGCGGGGCGTCGTCTTGTGCTGCAAACACGCCATTGGTGGTCGCCCAGATCATCTGATCGTCCAAGCGGATTGCATCACTGAATTCAAGGTAATCGAATACTGCGCCGTCGACGCGCTGCCACTCCTCGTCCGGCTGCAACTGCCAGAGACCGGTGTGGCTACCGCCGACCAGCGCACCCGCCGTGCAGCAGTCGAGGACAGTATAAAGCCGTCCCTGCAGGCGCGCCGGTCCAAACGGTAGCCATGCCTGTCCCTGTTCATCCCAGCGCAGTAACCTCGCCTCACTGCGCACAACGATCTCGCCCGCCTTACCGATGAAGACGCGAGGGGCAAAATTGGCATCGGCGATACTGCGTTGATCGGCCGGTAAAGCTGGTAGACGTCGCCAGCGTCCCAATTCACGGACATAGACGCCGGCGTCGGTGGCAGCGATCAATCTGCTGTCGTCACTGGCGAGGTCGAGCACCGTGCGCCCGAAGAGCGCAGCACGTCGCCACACGCCCGCTGCAGCATCTGCGCGCCAAAGACCATCCCCCTCCGCACCCGCGTACCACCCATCGGCGTTGTGCAGGACGACGTGCATATAGGTTGGCGGCGCACCGTCCACAGGCATCCATGCGCCTTTGTTCTGACGCCAAAAAAGACCGGCGTTCGTCGCCGCCAACTGTGCATCGCCGTCATCCGCAACATCGGTGAACACGAGAGGGTGCGCTCCGGCGTTCATCTTCTGCAAGCTCAGTTCGTCTGATGCCATCAATTCACCGCGCCACACCTGCCCGGTGCGATTGCCGGTCAACCAGATCACCGGTGCAGCGTCAGCCGTGCTTGCGCCAGCGCGCAGGCGAATTGCTTCGCCCCAACCAGGCGGTGACATGAGTGTCTCCCAGCGCAGGGCTTCGGCTTCAGTGGTGCTGAAATTGGCGATGGTCGTGTTGTTGCCCGTGACCTGTACGTGAATGTTGCAGATTTGGAAATTCTCCCACCGCCACCAGCGAAATGTGCGCGTCGGATTACGCTGGCCGCTTTCGATGCGCAGCGTGTTGCGCCCACCCGTGAGTATACCCGCTGGCAGATCGATCCGCTGCATCACCCAGGTGCTGGTCGGGTCGGGGCGCGTACGCGGGCGAAGAAGCCCAACCAGTTCATTGTTGACCCAGACCGTGTTGGTCGGCTGATCGACCTGCATTGTCTCCAGCATCAACGTGTGCGGCAGCGACGCCTGCGCTGCGTCGACAAAGAACTCACCTTCCCATGCTGGGCTAAAGCGCTCACCGCCGCGATGAAGATGCACCCAATGCGGATGCAGTTCGCCGCGGTCTCCCAGCCGTATGATGACGTCGTCGGCAAGGATTTCAACAGGCGCGCAAGTCGAAGTGGTGAGGCAGTCGTCGGCGGCGGAATGCGCTACTGCGGAAGGCGGTGGACTTGCCCGGTTGCGCGCTGCCAGCGCGTCGTAGGCAGGTGTAGTGCGGCCCTCACCCTGCCAGAGTGCATAGCCATAGTCATCTTCAGCGGCGGTCAATTCCCATAGCGCCATGCGTTGCAGCCAGGGATATGTTGCACCCAGGTCGAGCGCTGCCAGCGTGTAATCGCGCTGTTGCGCCAGCGTGACCACCTGCCAACGGTCAGCGAAGTCTGGCGCCGAGGTGCGCCATCCCATCTCGGTGATCCAGATCGGTTTGTCGTTGTCGCCGTTCTGCTCCATGATCGCGCGGTGCAGTTCCAAACGGCGGAAATTGAGACGATCTGGTGCAGGGTCTTCCGCTGGCGGTCGCCCAAAACCGTAGGGATGCGCTGCCAGCACATCGAAATAAGCGCCAGCGCCCGCATCGTACAGCGCGGACAGATATGCCAGATCGTTGACGGCGGTGACGTCGTCGCCGATGGTGAAAGCCAGGCCAGCCGCCAGCACCGGCAGTTCAGGCGCAACAGCCTTGATTGCGGGGTAGACGCGCTGCAACATGACGGCATAGTCAGCGGCGGAAGGCGTTTCTGCGTGCCATTCGAGCGCCAGATTCGGCTCGTTCCAGACAATCACACCCGCCAATCGGTCGCCATACCGGGCAGCAACTTTTTGTGTAAACGTGGCGTAGGCGTCCAAGTCCCACGGCGTGGGCGACTCTGCATCCAGCGCCCACTGCGGAGGACGATCCAGTCGCGCAACGACCTGAATTCCGGCAAAATCGGCGGCGCGTAAAGTCGCGTCCGGCGTCTCCCAGTAGAGATAGTTGGGGACAGGCTCGATGTCGCGCCACGAGAAGACGACCACGACAAACCTGCCGCCAGCTGCGCGCGCCGCTTGCATGTGCGCAGCATCACCACGCGCAACGTGCATGCCGACTTCAGGTGCAGGCGTTTGCGCCAGGATTGGCTGGGGTGAATCGGAGAATTGGTAAAGCACAAACCACACCACCAGCATTGCCATCGCGACGCTCAAAAACCTATTCATTCTCGCAGCGTAGCGGACAATCCTGGTCGAGTCAGTAGGGCATATCCAGGTTTCTATGCTGCCAGCGCCGGACGTCCAGTTTGACTTGGCCGCGCCGCGCGCCAGAGGCCGTTGTAGGCGATCAAGGCGATGGCGACATAGGCCATCGTCTTGGGGATCATCAACATGCCGATCAGCGGGTTCTGTTGCACGAAGAAGATCACCGGCGCATAGCAGGCGTAGGAGACCAGGATCATCACGCCGATCCAGAAAAAGGTGCGGTCGTGGGCGGCGCGCGCGTCACGCAGGATCAGCGCTGCCGCGCCCAGGCCAAGCAACATCAGCGGCAGGTTGCGGATCGTCGACCACGGCTGCGGCGGGACGACACTCTCCCACGCGTTCTGTGGCAGCGCCATCACCACCAGCCGCACCACCGCCGCCGCCAGCAGCAGATATTCGAACCAACCGTATCGCCGATGAAAGCGCACGCGCCAGGCATCCAGCACCAGCACATAGAAGAAGGTCACAGTAATGGCGGTCGCCAGCGCACCCAGCCCGACCAGGCTCACCGGCACGCCCAGGACGACCGGCGTCGCCTCCAGACCGCCCAACGCATACGCCAGCACGCGAAAGCCGACGTGCCCGGTGTCGCCGAGCGCCAGCAGCGCAAACGCCCACATCATGCGCCGTGCCGTGGGCCGGTCGTCGGGCGTCACCGCGTCCATGCGCAGCGCCATCAGCGCCACCAGCCACCACACCACGATCAAGTAGACTATATTGAACGAAATTTCCACCCACATGCGCATCGCTTCCGACATCGTCGATCCTTTCTATGGCAATGGGAGCTTTTGATCCAGCATATACCCGCCGGACATGAATTCGCAAAATGGGTGCTAGAGCGCTGGGCGCACCTCCAGTAGGTCATCGCCTCCGGCGTGACGGGTTGCCATGTCACGCCGGAGGCAATGACCTACGCAGCCGGCGCTGATGCAGAGGGATGACACGCTCAACAGTCACCGTGTCACGCCGGAGGCGATGACCTACGCAGCAAACTCCTGCCCCAAACATGACGAAGTCACCCGTATCGTTTACGTTGTATCGTTATAGGTGCTACACGTGGTAGAATTGCGTTATGAGCATAGGCAAAGGAGAGATGCATGAACGCCATAGGGCAACCAGAAGAAGTCGTGACATTTCGCATACCGTACGATGTGCAGAGGAGGCTCAACCGCACGCCAGATGAGCTTGGTCGAGACCTGCGTCTGTACGGCGCGTTGATGCTGTTCCAGTTGGGGAAGTTATCGGCCGGTGCAGCCGCTGAGCTGGCAGGCGTGCCCAAGGTGCTCTTTCTTGACCTGTGTGGGCAGTACAATATTGCTGTGTCACAAATCACACCGGATGAACTTCGAACCGAGATCGGGTGATGGCTGCAGGTTTCGTCTGCGACACCTCCGTCTTGTTCTACTTGGGCAGAATCCGGCATCTGCATTTACTGCCTCAATTATTCCATACAATCCTTGTGCCTGGCCAGGTAATCTTTGAGTTGGATGTTGGACGCTCGCTAACTCCCGGCGTTGTAGACCCACGCACACTGGACTTTATCACCATCAGTGCAGTCTCGCAGACGGAGATAGCTTGCATGCCTACAAACAGGTTAGGTGAAGGCGAACGTGCAGTCATCGCACTTGCACGCAGGTCGCATGAACTGATCGCAGGTTTGGATGACCGGCTGGCGCGCCAGTTTGCGATTGAACTCGGACTCACGGTCAAGGGCACAGTAGGGTTGATTGTCGATGCCAAGCAAGCAGGGCTGATTCCGGTCGCACATAATCTGCTGGAGTTGCTTCGCCAGACAGGTTTTCGGCTTGATCAACGACTCTTCGAGGTGGCGCTCTCGCTTGCTGGTGAGTGAGTCATAGTTCCTAACAGCTTTTTATCACGCCCCACATAATCCGCCACCTTCCTCGCAACCGTGCTACAATAGCCCAATGTTTTTGCGCAAGACCTGGGTCGGACTTCTTCTGCTGACAGTCGTGGCGACGACGTTGCGCCTCTGGCAGATCGACAGCATCCCGCCCGGTTTCCATTTCGACGAATCGTTCGAAGGGCTGGAGGCGTGGCGCATCCTCACCGACCCGACCTACCGCCCGATCTTTATCGAGGGCAATTTTGGCCTCGTTCCGCTCAATGTCTATGCCAACGCCGTGACGTTTGGCGTCTTCACGTTCTTCGGCGGCGAACCAGGCCCCACCGCCATGCGCGTGACCGCCGCGCTCTTCGGCGTGCTCGGCGTGGTGACGACCTGGCTGGCCGCCAGCGAACTGCGTCAACTCGGCGCGCCGCGCTTGACCGCAGCGTTCCCCTGGCTGGCGGCGGCGCTGCTGGCGACGCTGCGCTGGCACATCCACTTCAGCCGCATGGGCATCGAGCCGATCCTGGTGCCGCTGGTAACGGCGACGGCGTTATGGCTGCTGCTGCGCGCCCGGCGCACGCACAGCACGCTGGTCTACGTGGGCTTTGGCGCTGTGACCGCGCTCGGCATGTACACCTATCAAGGCGCGTGGATTCTGCCCTTTCTGTTGGCGGGCGCGTGGGCGATTCTCTGGTGGCTCGATTGGCGACAGGGCAACCCGCGTCCACTGCTGACCGGTGGCCTGATCGCCGCCGCCGTCGCCGTGATCGGCGTGCTGCCGCTCGTCCTCTTTGCGCTCGCACAGCCTGACCTCTTCCTGCTGCGCCCCGAGCAGATCGCCGTCGGCGGCCAGACGGCGACGCAGCAGACACTTGGCGAAAGCGTGCTCGCTTATGTGCTGATGTTCGTGCCGCTGGTGCAAGCCGGCGATCTCGACCCACGGCGCAACGTGCCTGGGCTGGCGGCGCTCAACCTCTGGCAGGCGATCCCCTTTTGGCTCGGCGTGCTGCTGGCGTGCTGGCGTATCCGCCAACCTGCGTACAGTATCCTGCTCCTGCTGCTGGCGGGCTTGCTGCTTCCTGGCGTCTTGAGCGAATATGCGCCCCACTATCACCGCGTGCTCGGCGCGGCCGCGCCCGTGGCGCTGCTCGGCGGCGTCGGGCTGGATTGGATTTGGGCGTGGTGGGGCGAAGGGCGAAGGGCGAGGGGCGAAGATTCGACGCAGAGCCGCAGAGACGCAGAGGCACGCAAAGAAAACCAAATCAGCGTCAATCCGCGTCATCCGCGTTCCATTCAAGGAGCGAGGGGCGGCGACCGTGCCTGGAACGTGCGTTGGGTGGGATGGGTGAGTGTCGCGCTGCTGGTGATCGGCGCCGTGGTGGCGGCGCGCGACTATTTCGGGCGCTGGGCGGCGCTGCCCGACCTCTTCTACGCCTTCGATGTCGGTCTGTGGGAGATCGGCCAGGAGATTGCGGCGCAGCCCGCCGACGCGCCCATCTACCTGACGCCACGCAGCGCCGACCATCCAACGCTGGCCTTTGCGTGGGAGACGCGCCCCGGCAGTCACGGCGCGCCGGTCACTTTTGATGGACGCCATGTCTTCCCGCTCACCGCCGGACGCAACGCCCAGCCGGAGCAGTATCTCGTGATCGAAGATGAGGATTTCCGCACGCGCCTGCTGCTGCCCGAACTCTTTCCCGATGCTGCGGTCGAACGCTCGCGCTACGACTGGCAGGGACGCGTCTACGCCAACACCTATGTCCGGCCCATCGCCAGCGCGCCAGCGCGTAGCCCGATGGCCGCCGCTTCTTTCGAGGTTGGCGATGGCATTACGCTGGCAGGCTACGACGCGCAGACGGCGACGCTTGAAGCCGGGCGGATGCTTTACGTGCAACTGTACTGGGACGTGGCCGCCGCACCGACGCAGGATTGGACGGTCTTCGTGCACCTGCTCAAAGCCGACGATGAACTGGTCGCCGGCGTGGACAGCCGACCGGGCGCCGGTTCGCTGCCGACGACGCGCTGGCAGGCGGATTGGCGCATACTCGACGAATATCAGATGCTGTTGCCCTCCGACCTGCCCGCTGGCGAGTATGCACTTGCCATCGGACTCTACAGCGCGGACGGCGCACGGCTGCCCGCCGATGGCGCCGGTCTACAGATTGGCGAGGTGACGCTTGAGTGACGCCGGAATGCTGCTGCCCACACTCTACGAAGCGGATGCAGTGGGCGGCTGGAATGTGGGAATGCGCGCCGCCAGCCATGCGCTGCTCGACGGCGTGATGCTCCCGCCAGGGCCGCTGCTGGAGCTGGGCTGTGGCGGCGGCGCGTTTGTGCTGGAACTGAGAGCCACGCGCCCGAGTGCAACGGTTGTCGGGCTTGACCTGCGCGGCGAGGCGTTGGCGTTTGCCCAGAGCCGGTCGGCTACGGGTGTTTGGGTGCAGGGCGACCTGCTGCGCCTGCCCTTTGCCGGGCCTACCTTCGCCCTGATCGCAGCGCTGGATGTGGTCGATCAGGTCGGCATCGACGCGGCGGAGGCGCTGGCGATGATCCACGCGCTGCTGCTGCCCGGCGGCGCAACGCTGCTGCGCGTCAGTGCGCATGCCTGGCTCTACGGGCCGCACGATGTCGCCTTTGGCACGGGTCGACGCTACGGGCGCAACGAGTTCATAACGCTGGTGCGCGCCGCCGGATTGACGCCGACGCGCATTACCTTTGCCAACAGCCTGCTTGCGCCGGCGGTCGTGACGGTGCGGCTGCTGCAACGCTGGGGCGTGCTAGGTTTCTCGCCCGATCTCTACGACGAAGGCGCCGTCAACCGGCTGCTGGGCGTGGCGTTGCGCGCCGAGGCAACCTGGTTGCGTCGCCGCAATCTGCCGTGGGGAACGAGCTTGTTCGTGTTGGCAAAACGGGAGATGGGACGCAGATGACGCTGGTCTGTACAGTGCTGCCAACCTATAACGAACGCGACAACATCGCCGCGCTGATCGAAGGCATCCTGACAAACGCAGTGACGCCGCACATGGTATTGGTAGTCGACGACAATTCGCCCGATGGCACGGCGGAAGTGGTGCGCGCAGTGGCGAGTCGCTACAACACGGCGGACGTGCAGCGCGTGGCGCTCTATGTGCGCACCGGGCAGAAGGGGCTGACCTCGGCGATCCAGTGCGGCATCGACTTTGCGCTGGCAAGCTTTGGCGCCGACATCGTGACGTGGATGGACTGTGACCTGTCGATGCCGCCCGCCGATGTCGCTCGCCTGGTGCACGCAATTGTCGAGGAAGGTGCGGATATTGCCGTCGGCTCGCGCTGGGTCGAGGGCGGCGACGATGTGGCGCATGGCTTCATGGCGCGCAGCTTGAGCCGCATCATCAACGGGTTCGCCGTGATGGTGCTCGGCGACAGCGTGCATGACTACACCAGCGGTTTCATCGCCTGTCGCGCCGGGGTGTTGCGTACACTGCGGTTGCGCGGTGACTACGGCGAATACTGCATCGACCTGCTGGCGCGCGCCGCACGCTGCGGCTATGCGCTCAAGGAAGTGCCCTACGTCTGTGTGCCGCGCACCGCCGGCGAAAGCAAGACCGGCGTCAATCTGTGGGATTATCTGGTCAAAGGGCGCAAATATGTCGCCACAATCTGGCGACTGCGCAAATAAAATTGATAGAATCAAAGGAATTGCTGAACTATGTTGCAGCCTGCTGAATTATCACTTGAAGAAATGGGCGACCTGGCGGAGATCATCCCGGCCGCTGATCCAGAAGTTAAGCTCACCTATCGGGCGATCCCCGAATTTGGCCAAACGCCGCGGCGCTCGATCATTCCGGTCTGCGAGCCGACGTTGGGCGGCAACGAAATGAAATACGTGCAGCAGGCGATCGAGACGAACTGGATTTCGTCGGCGGGGCGCTTCATCCGTGACTTCGAGGCGCGCTTTGCGGAGGTTTGCGGCGTCAAATACGGCATTGCCTGCGCCAATGGCACGGTCGCCATGCACCTGGCCATGGCGACGCTGGGGCTGGAGCCGGGCGACGAAGTGATCATCCCCACCTTCACCATGATCGCCACCGCCAACGCCGTCACCTACTGCGGCGCCAAACCGGTGTTGGTCGACATGGAGCCAGCGTACTGGCAGATGGATCTCAATCAGGTCGAGGACAAGATCACGCCGCGCACCAAAGCCATCGTGCCTGTGCACATCTACGGCCACCCGACCGACATGGACCCGTTGATGGCGCTGGCCGAGAAGCACGGTCTGACCGTGATCGAGGATGCCGCCGAGGCGCACGGCGCCGAATACAAGGGACGGCGCACCGGTGGGCTGGGACACGCCGCCGGCTTCAGTTTTTACGGCAACAAGATCATCACCACCGGCGAGGGCGGCATGGTCACGACCAATGACCGCGAGCTGGCGCGGCTGGCGTGGAATCTGCGCGACCACGCCTTCAGTCACGAGCGCCACTTCTGGCACAAGTTCGTCGGCTTCAACTATCGCATGACCAACTTGCAAGCTGCAGTCGGGCTGGCGCAGGTCGAGCAGTTGGATAGCTTTGTGGCGGCGCGGCGACGCAACGCGCTGGAGTACAACTGCCGGCTGCACGGCGTCCCCGGCATCCGCACGCCGGCCGAGGCGCCGTGGGCGAAGAATGTCTACTGGATGTACGGCATCCTGGTCGATGAAAACGAGTTCGGCATGAACCGTGATGCGCTGCGCCGGGTGCTGGCGGAGCACGGCGTCGAGACGCGCAACTTCTTCATCCCGATGCACACCCAGCCGATCTACTGGAAACAGTATTACGGCGAGCGTTACCCGGTCGCCGAAGACCTGTGCAAGCGCGGCTTCTATCTGCCGTCAGCATCGTCGCTGACGCTGGAGGAAATCGAGTACGTGACGGATGTGATTCGGGACGCGGCGCGTTGACGCAGCCTACGTATCGCGCGCCGGACAGGGATTAGCGCCACAGTCTGTTTCTGGCACGCCCAGGTGTAGGAGCTACCGCCGCACTTCGTCCACGATCAGTCCGTCGGCGATGGTCACGGTGCGCGGCACACGCTGCGCCAATTCATCGTCATGCGTCACCATCACAATCGTCTTGCCCGCAGCCGCCAACGACGCAAAAAGTTCGAAGACAATCTCGGCGTTACGCGTGTCCAGGTTGCCGGTCGGCTCATCAGCGACGAGGATAGGCGGGTCGTTGGCCAGGGCGCGGGCAATGGCGGCGCGTTGCGCCTGCCCGGTGGAGAGCACCGCCGGGAACTTGTTGGCATCGTCAGCCATGCCCATCTGCTCCAACAAATACATGGCGCGGTCGTGGCGCTCACTCAACCCATACATCCCCGCCAAATCCATCGGGATCATCACATTCTCGACGACGGTGAGCGTGGGCAGCAACTGGAAGAACTGGAAGACAATGCCCATCGTGCGCCCGCGCCACTCCGCCATCTTGCCCTCGTCCAAGTGGCGAATCGGCGTGTCGGCGACGATCACTTCGCCAGCGGTGGGGTGGTCGATGCCGGTGAACATGTTGATGAGCGTAGACTTGCCGCTGCCTGACTTGCCGACGACAGCCAGGAACTCGCCACGATCGACGGTCAGGTTAATGCCTTTGAGCGCGGTGAAGGGACCGGCGGGCGTTGCATAGACCTTGACAACGTCGCGCAGATCGATGATGGCGCGGCTAGTCAGCCCCAGCGGCGCCGCGCCGTTGACGCCAACGCCACGATGAGCCCCGTTATGCCTCCATTTGCGCCACAAGTTCGTATCCCTCCGCTGGCGACGCCGGCCGCGTGTCCTCCACAATCAGCCCATCCTCGATGTGCAACACCCGCGAAACACGCGCCGCCAAATCTCGATCATGTGTTGCCATGAAAATAGTCTTGCCTGCCGCCACCAGTTGTTGAAAGACGCTAAAGACTGCTTCCGCCGTGCGCGAATCAAGGTTGCCGGTCGGCTCATCTGCAGCCAGAAAGGTGGGATCATTCGCCAGCGCGCGTGCGATTGCCACCCGTTGCCGTTGCCCGCCAGAGACGGCGGCAGGCAGCTTGTCGGCGTGCATGGCAATATCCACCGCCGCCAGCAGTTCACGCGCCCGCGCATATTGACGGCGTGGCGTGCCGTAGCGGTTGGCGAAGTCCATCGGCAGCATCACATTCTGGGCGCAGGTGAGCATGGGCATGAGCTGGAAGGATTGGAAAACGACGCCCACTTCGCGCCCGCGCCACCGCGTCAATTTGCCTTCGCTCATTCGATGAATGGCCTGACCGCCGATCCAAATTTCGCCAGCAGTGGGGCGGTCGATGCCTGTCAACATGTTGATCAGCGTCGATTTTCCGGCGCCAGAGCGTCCGAGCAAGGCCACGAACTCCCCTGGCCAGATTTCCAGGTCGATCCCTTTGAGCGCGTAGAAGTCACCGGCCGGAGTGCGATAGGCCTTTTGTAACCCCTTGACTACAATTAGCGGCTCGTTGCTCTTGCCCTTACTCATAAGCCAGCACCTCGCGGATGGTCAACCGCACGGCATTGCGCGCTGGCCCCAGGCTGGCGGCAACGGCGAGCAGAAGCAGCACAAAGAACCAGATGATGGCGGCGGGCAATGCGTAGGTAAACGAGAGTGGCGTATCGAGCAGCGCCACGCCGATCTGCTCACTCATCACTTGCGCCACCGGGTAGGAGAGCGCAAAGCCAATGATCCAGCTTAGCGTGGCGATCACCAGACCTTCCAGCAGCACAATGCGGCGAATGGCGCTGTTGGACGCACCGATGGCGCGCAACACGCCGATCTCGCGGATGCGCTCTAGCATGTTAATCCCCATCGTCGTCGATAACCCCAGGCTGCCCACTAATCCCAGCAGCACGGCGTTCAGAATCAAAAAACCGACAATAATGTCGAACATCAGCCCATTTTGGGAATTGAGCGTTTGTGTGGTGCGCGTCGTGAGGACGGCATAGCCCAACTTCTCGAAGTGGCGCAGGAGAGTTGACTCCATCGTCTTTTGTCCCAACAGGTCGTGCGTCTCGGTAAGCACCTGCACACTATTGGCGCGGTTGGGGAGCCGGTTTTCGTAACCGAAGACGGTGCGGTTCATAAAGATCTTCGGTCCTTGTGCGTCGGCGCCGACGATGCCCACCACCTGCCAGGTGCGTTCACGATCATTCATCTTGAGCACAATCGTATCGCCGACCTGCACATCCGGCTCGTCCTGAGCGACCGTAGCGTTGATCACCACGGCATACTCATCGTCTGGGCGCAGCCAACGCCCCGCCTGCACGATCGGGTCGATCATCGTCGAGCCTTCGGGCACCCCTATCACCTGATAGCGGTTGCTCTCTACACCGTCGGGGCGCGTGCGACTGGCGCTGCCGAACGTCCGAGCCTCCACACGAACGACGCCAGGCACAGTCAACGCTGCCTGTTCCAGCCGAGCGATGCGATGCGCTTCCTGAAACTGCACCTGCACATCGTATTGATGATAGCGCAGAAAGTCGGCTTGCGTGGTGTCCACAGAAACGCGCACCGAGATCACGGCGATGAAGAGCGATGTTCCCAGGATCATGACGATCATCGTGCGCAACAGCCGCCCCTTGTGGCGTAGTGTGTTACGCACCGCCAGCACCAGGGGGCGCTGAAGCCAACGTTTGGGCAAGCGCGCCAGCATCCGCTCAAAAAAGCCGCCCGCCGCAGTTCCCGTCTGCATGCCCAACTCGTTAAGCGCCGCATAGGTCGTGATGCGCGTGCCTTGCCATACCGGCAACACCCCTGCCAGCACCGGGATCAAGACGCCTATCGCCACCATCATCGCATAAAGCCACCAGGGCAATGCCAGGCTCTCCGGGCGCAGATTGACTAGCGGTGCAATCAGGTCGGTCATCAGGTATTGCGCCGTCAACACTGCCAGCGGGATTGCAATGGAAAAGGCGAGAATGCCGTAGACAAGCACCAACGTCAGGTACATCGCCACCATCTCGCCGCGTCCAGCCCCGACCAGCTTCATGATGCCGATCTGGTTGACCTGTTGTGCGATCAGCGCCGAAATCGTATTGATCACCAGGAAAGCAGACAACAACAGGATGATCCAGCCAAAAAAGGAGAGGATCATCACTGCTGTATTGACAATCGACTCGATGATCGACTTGCCGATGATCGTGCGCCCCACCACAGTGCGCCCACTCTTCTCGATGCGATCTTGGACGGCGTCAACGATGCCCTGCGCCCCCTGCGACGCGACCACAGCGTCATCCAGTCGCAGCCGCAGCTCAGTGAAAAGTGGTAGTCCGCCGAGATATTCCATCCCTGCCGGCGTCACTGCCGCAGTGGTGAAACCGGTGATCTCTGGGCTAGGATAGGTCGGATCATGCATAACGCCAGTAACAACAAAGTGCTTTTGCGTGTCGTCCGGCAATTCGATGGTAATGGTGTCGCCGATGGCAACGCCGAGCAAGGCCAACCCCATGTGCTCAAGCATGATCTCGTTCTTGGCATCGGGCCAACGCCCTTCGATGAAGGGATAGCTGTCCACGCGCATTGTCGCAAAATCATCAATCGCTACAATCTCGATGCCGTAGCGGGTTTCGCCGTCTACGGGGACGCGCGCCCGCAGCGACTCGCGCCCCTCGGCAGCGATAACGCCGGGAATTTCCTCTTGCACACGTTCCGCCAGTTCGGCATCGAAGGGTTGCGTGTAGAGGATGGCCTCAGCCAGTTGGGCATCGTTGCGATCGCTGTGGAACTCGCGCAGCATCAACGTCTGCGTTGCCATGATGGCGCCGACAGCATAGACGCCCACCGCCACCGCCAGCGACACAATCAGCGTGCGCGTGCGGTGACTCCACAGGTCGCTGATGACTTTATACCAACGGACTCGGATCATATCCTATCTATCATGCCACACTCTGTCGCGTTCGTGAGAGTCGGCGCCTAGCTTTGTACGCAATTTTCATCTTCTATTAACGCGCGTGCGCCACTCCCGGTTGGAAGTGGCGCACGTAGAAACTGTGTCATCCTGGTGCTAGCGCCAGAGCCTGGTGATTTCATCCGCGCCAAAAGTGGGAAAGGCGACAGTCTGCCCATGACGCCGTGCGTGTAGACCTTCTCCCGACGCCACTACTCGACCGATTACAACGGCGGGCCAGCCAATTGCCGACCACAAGCGCAGCAAGGCGTCAACGTGTTGCGGCGCTGCCGTCGCCAATAGCGCACCGGAGGCAAGCGCGCCCAGTGGGTCAAGATCAAATGCTGCACATAACCGCCGGCTCAAGTCAGGAATCGGAATCCGGTCAAGGTCGATTTCCACGCTGGTTTCAGACGCCATCGCCAATTCAGCAATCCCTGTCGCCAGCCCGCCTTCGGTTGGGTCATGCATGGCCGTGACTAGCCCGGCGTGCGCCGCCGCCAACGCTGGTTTGAGCACGCTGATGCCAGGAGAAAAAAGATAGTTGGCCGCTTCATCCAATTCTGTTGCGTTCCAGCCATCATCGAGCAAATGGTTGCGCATCTCCCTGGCAATAATGCTCGTTCCTTCAATGGGGATAGCGCCAGCCAACAGCACAACATCACCGACCTGGCAGCCGCCACTACGTACATAATGTGTGCGCAGCGCTTCGCCCAGCATTGCCCCAGAGACAACCGGCTGGTTTACCGAAGGCGTCACTTCGCTATGTCCGCCCGCCACCACGATGCCCAACGCACGGCATGCCTGCCCGATCTGGTCGAAGATCGCACGCGCCATTTCGAAGTCGGCGACGCCTGCGGGCAGTAGCACAGTCGGCAGGAAGAAGCGCGGAGTCGCACCGGTCACTGCCAGGTCGTTAGCGCAGATGTTTACAGCGTAGAAGCCGATCTGGTCGGTGGCAAAGGTGATGGGGTCACTTTTCACCACCAGCAGGCGATCACTACTGGCGTCGAAATCGATCACCGCCGCATCTTCACCAACCTGGGGGCCAAGCAACAGTTGCGCGTCTTGAGTTGGCAGATCTGCCAACAGGGCGGCCAGCATGGTATGCGGCAGCTTGCCTGCCGACAAACGCGCGGATGCAACGGTTTCTGGTGTGTTCACTGTTTGCAGGCTCGCTCAGTTGATGACATGCACAGGCATGCCGATGAAGGCCAGGCGGAAGAGCGTAGATGCTTCCTGGTCATCGAGCATGGCGCAGCCAAAGGTAGCGGGTTGCCCGATAAGACCTGACCAGATTTTCTTACCCGTCTTCCATGCCACTGGCAGGCCATGAATCCCGTTTTCGTAAGGCCCAACGTCATAGATGCCCAACCAGTAGGGCATGTCAAGCTGCCATACCTTGCTTTTGGCATTGAGAATCTTGGACTGGACAGCATAGTTGCCGGGCTTGGTGCGCCGCTCACCTGCGCCGGTGCTACATGGCCACGAATAGAGAATGCGGTCGCCCTGGTAGACCCAACACTGCTGGCGACTCAAGCTGACAACGAAGCGCGTGCCTGACATTGGGGTGGGGGGCAACAGTAGGTTCAACGGCGGTGGGCCGTAGGGAATTTTCAGTTCCATGCCATTGTAGACGGTCTCTGTATCAGGTAGGTTGTTGTAGGTCTGGATCGCCAACATCGTTGTGTTCAAGTTGCGGGCAATTTCGGACATCGTGTCGCCGGGCTGGACGGTGTAATAAAAATAGCCACTACGCGCCGGGCCGATCTGCAAGCGTAGCCCACTGCCGGCATCGCTTGTCGCAGCGCCAGGGATCACGAGCGTCTGTCCCGGATAGACGGCGTTGGGATCGGCGATACGGTTGACCTGCAACAGCGCGCCAAGAGTCACGCCATGATCAGCGGCAATGCGGCTCAAGGTTTCACCAGACTTGACTTGATATTCATGCGCGGCCTTGCGCGGGCGCAGTTCATCGCCCGTGGCCGGCAACATCAATGACTGACCGGCGTTCAGCGCGGCATTGAGGCTTGGGAAGCCGTTAAGCCGACGCAACGACTCAGCATCTACGCCCGTCCGCAATGCAATCAGGTTGAGTGTGTCGCCAGGCCGGACCTGGTAGGTGCGATTGAGGCTGCTGACCGGGTTGCCGCTCCGTTCGATCGGTGTTTCTGGCGCCGCGCCGGCGACGGCAGGCTGTTCTGCCGTGTCGATCGCAGCCACGGCTGGTTCTGAATCACCGGTAGACGCCACAACTGGTGCGGCGGCATCGATTTCAGCAGGCTGCGTCGCCGGTGGAATCGCCATCTTTAGGCGTAGCGTTTGCCCAACAAGAATCGTGTCAGCATCGTCGATTGCGTTGAGTGCGCGCAGCGTCTCGGCCGGAATATCAAAGCGGCGGGCAATGGCGGTCAACGTGTCGCCAGTCATGACGATGTAGGTTTCGGGCAAGTCAGCCCGGGCTTCTGTATCCGACAATTCGGCTTGCGGTTGCGCAGCGCCGGCGGATGCCTGCGGGATGTCGAGTTCCTGCCCGCTGTAGATGCTGTTGGCGTCAGTGATGCCGTTGGCAACCATCAATTCAGTCAGCGTCACGCCATATTGCTGGGCGATCTCGCTCAACGTTTCGCCGGGTTGGATAGTATGCGTCTGTCCCTGTGCGTATAGTGGCGTAACAGACAACATAAACGCTAGTAATAGCAGTGATGTAATGCGGGTGGAATGACGGAATCCGTAACGATGGAGATTCACATGTCGGGGCAAGCGCCAATGCAGGGAAACCAAGACCTGGAGCACCATTCACCTCGATATATCAGCAACAAATTTGCAATTGATCTTGCTGTGAGGGTACTCAGCTTCCAAGAATGTGTCAAGCTGAAAGGTGAAAAAACCCCAAAAGGAGGGATATACATCACATTTGAGGCAGCGTTTGTCTTGCAGGTCATCGACCTGATTGCGCTCGGCCCCTTCCAGCATAACGGTCAGGGGAACTATTTTGACGTGGCAACGAAGCTGCTAGACGAAAATCACACCTATGGCGAGAAGATGCTGGATGCCATCGCACAAGTGCTGACGAAGGTCAATTTACTTCAGTGTGCGCCAGACCAGGCGGGGCAGACATGACCAACGGGCAGCAGATTCAGAATTGTTCAAAAAGAAAAACAGAGTGAGTTGGCAATGACCTACTCTCACATGCGCCGAAGCGC